>Ga0123356_10000019_pt1 | contig 179881 bp, 168 predicted proteins | sample TergutEmb28metaG_2_FD_92546 | JGI IMG/M metagenome (GOLD analysis project Ga0123356, IMG submission 92546) | Embiratermes neotenicus P3 segment gut microbial communities from Petit-Saut dam, French Guiana - Emb289 P3 | ecosystem: Host-associated > Arthropoda: Insects > Digestive system > Gut ... | reverse complement strand
TACTCAGTGTACTTTGCGGGGACCCCAAAAAAGGCAAACTCCGCTCAGCTACGCAACCCAGGCAAGCTGGATTGCTCCGCCCGCTTCGTTGCCGCTCCTTCTCCCCACAAAGTCCCTCGCTTTGCTCAGTGTACTTTGCGGGGGCCCCAAAAAAGGCAAACTCCGCTCAGCTACGCAACCCAGGCAAGCTGGATTGCTCCGCTTGCGCTTTGTCAGAACAGGTCTGCGAGGGATTTTCTGTAGGGTGGTAGACACAGGCCTTTTTCGGTAACTATGGCAGAAATCAGATTGTTGGAAACGACATCGAACGCCGGGTTGTACACCTTGATGCCTTTTGGAGTCATTTTATGCTCATACCACGTGGTGGTTACTTCATGTTCCGGACGCTCTTCAATGTAAATATCACCTCCGTGTGCAGTGTGCATGTCTATGGTGGAGGTAGGAGCGCAAACGTAAAATGGAATTTCATGATGATTTGCCAGAATTGCCAAGCCAGATGATCCGATCTTGTTGCATGCATCACCGTTGGCAGCTATACGATCACTGCCTACTAAGACGGCTTGAATCCAGCCTTTTTGCATAACCAATGAGGCTGCGCTGTCGCATATGAGAGTGGTGTCTATGCCCTGAGCCTGTAGCTCAAAGGCTGTCAGCCGCCCACCCTGCAACAGGGGGCGCGTCTCATCAACAAACATCTTGAATCTATAGCCCTGTTCGTGACCAAGGTAGACTGGTGCAAGAGCAGTGCCGTACTGCACGGCTGCAAGTTGACCTGCATTGCAGTGCGTCAGAATTCCGCTGCCGTCTTGAAGAAGACTCAGGCCATGTTTTCCGATGGCTTTGCAGGCAAAAATGTCCTCGCGCATTATGGCAACGGCTTCATCATGCAACATCGCCTTGATTTCATCAACAGTGCTTTGAGAGCTATTTAAAACCACCTGCTCCATGCGCTCTAGCGCCCAAAACAAATTAACGGCCGTAGGTCGCGAGGATCCCAAGCTGTCCTTGATTTCTTTAAACTGCCGCGCAAAGCTCAAGTAGTCGTGAGCATCGACCCTCAGCGATACGACGTATGCGCCCAGGGCAGCGGCAACTCCCATGGCCGGGGCACCGCGCACCTTGAGCTGACAAAGAGCCTCTCGGGTCTCATCTAGTTTTGTGAGAGTGAGATACTCAAAGGCAAGGGGCAGCTTAGTCTGATCCACAATCACCAAAGCACTGTTTTCTTCGTCCAACTTAACCGTTTGATAGCTCAATATTGCACCTCGCTGATTATCTTTTTGCCGGCTTCCTTAAATAATCTATAAAACCAAGTCAAATCGTATTCTTATGGTATCATATGGGATACTTATGTTTTCTCCCGCAAGTAGAGTTAGACACATAGGAGCGTTTTGAATAATATTTCTATTATAGTCATTGTGTTACTTGTCATAGTCTTTGTAGTAGGGCCCTTGGTTGCAGTTTTCTTTAGCAGGGGCAAGAGCCAACGTAGGGCGGTAGTGGTAGCCTTTGCGTCATTGTTTGTCGTGATGCTGGGGTACTTTATTGTTGCTGAGTTCTTAGGGCAGTACTCCACTACTCCTATTTTTGTTGCTGCCAGTGTGCTGCTGCCAATTACCCTCTACTACATACTCATCAAGATTCCAGAGCCCAGGAAGAAGCCTGTGGACAAAACAAGCCAAGCACCGCTGGAAGAGACTCTTGATGACACCTTGAGCCATCTTGAATCCGATCAACTTGAGCTCGATCAGATTGATCAACCGCTCGATGTACAAACCACGGCTCTCCTCGCAGTGCCGGTGGATACAGAAGAGGCTATTGATGAAGACTTCTTCCTTGCGGGTACGAGCGAGGACGAAGATACGCTTGTTTTGGACGATCAGTTCTTGGCTGCGATACCTGAGTCTAGTGATCAGATGGCTGTTGACGACATACCCTTTACTCTTGAGTTCCTTGAAGAGGCAATTCACAAGCCTATACCAGACGATGATTATGAGCCAGACCATGAGCTGATGGCCGAGCTGGAAGCCGTCTTAAGTGCCGTGAGCGCACCTGTCGATACGACTGAGGATGTGTTTACCACTGAGGTTCCTGATAAAGCGATAACCGCCCCGATACCAGTCGCTGCAATTGCCGTTGGCTCAAAAACAGAAATAGACAAAAAGGAACCTGTCTCCGTGGATGCTGTCGTAGCGCCCTTTGCCACGAAGGATCAAGAGCCTCAACAAGCGCCAGAGCCAATTCCTCCGCTTGAGACCGAGCCTCTCTTTGCACCGGAACCGGTCGTGGACTCGCAAACTCAGTCCGTGTTAGTGCCCGCAACGAGCAGTGTTGTAGCAAAGGAAGAAAAGCCTGTTGTTGCAGGAGTGAGTTTTGATAGCTGTTATCAAAAAGCTGAGGCTATGGCAAAGCGGGATCTTTGGCCAATCTCAGCTGTCATATTTGAAGAAAGTTCATTGTTGGCTGACAAGCCTGAGGACAGAAGGCGTGCGCTGTTTGCAGCTATGAATTCGTATGTCAACGCTAAGAAGCTCGGCGATGTACGAAGGCTGGCGGAGCTATTATCATCAGAACAGAATTTGAGCCCTGCTCAAAAGATGAAACTGCAAGCTATAATGAAGATGCTTAAATGACAGATAGTAAAGAGAAGACTTTCTTACAAAAACTTGCAAAGAGTGGTGTAGTAATCGTTTTACCACTACTCTTTGTTTGCTGCTTTGTTATAGCAGGGTTTATGGTTGCCAGCTACTCAGGAAATTTGCAGATGTACCACAATACGGGGGCGCAGCAAGGTGGAGCTAATGGTCAGCATGCAAACGAAGGTGATCCCTCATATGGCGCTGCCAATGGATCCGAAGATAATGCTGTTATTGGGGAGCATGTTGCAGTATCGACCAATGAAGAAGCAGGCAGGAACGAGAACCTGCGCTTGGCTGCAGAATCCCTTAATGGAACTATCATCGAAGCGGGCAACACTTTTTCTTTTAACGAGGTAGTTGGTGATGTGCAAAACGATGACCGCTACCAATTGGCTCCCGTAGCACGCGATGACCAGATTGTTCCCGGTAGAGGCGGAGGAATCAGCCAGGTGGCCACCGCTCTTTATATGGCAGCACTGATTGCAAATCTCGCGATTGATGAGAGACACGCTCACGATACAACGATCATAGACTATGTTGAGCTTGGCTTGGATGCGGCAGTTGAGTATGGTGCCATGGATCTCAGAATTACCAATAGCACGTATCAACCGGTGACCATACAGGCTTCGGCTGCGGACTCAGCCGTGACAGTTTCGCTTATCGGTGAGGCATTTTTAGAAGAAGAACATGAGATTATTCCCAGCTCTACTACCATTAGTTACCACCGAGCTGGTACTGGTTTACCGAGCGACATGGAGTTTGACGAGGTAATGTTTAACTCGACTTTTTATATGGTGGAATCATTTAGGGAGTATCATTATCGTGGAAGCGTAGTTGATACACAGTTTTTGTCGCGAGACACCTATATGGTGCTTGAGGGTTCTATCGTAAGATTGCCTACTGGAGGCAATCATGATGCGATAAAATAGATGTGAGTTTAATTACAGGAACAATGCAAGGAAGGATACCTATGGAAACCAATGAGACAATTCTTACCAGAGACGTAGTGGTACTGGAGTCGCAAAAAAAACTGGGCAGCGTTAAGGCTTTACGAGTTAACAGTGATACGATGACTGTTTGTCACTACATCATCAATAATGACAGCACAGGCTCGATTTTGGTTCTACCCTTTGAAAAGGCGCTCTCAGTAGGAGACACCTTTATGATGGTGCAAAGCCGCGATGATTTTCTCGCAGCTAATGATGCCTTCTCAAACAAGGTGCTGCAAGAAGGCTATGTCTTGCTCAAGGAAGAGGTCTTTTCTAAGACCGGAAACAAGCTCAGCCCAGTACAAGGATTTGAATTTGACACCGTGAGTGGTGGAGTCACCAAGTTGCAGTTAGAAAGTGGACAGTCGTATTCTTCGGACTCCTTCTTGTTCTTCTCTTCTGACTTTGTATTTGTGGATGACGGAACCCCCACTGCTATTGACCTTCGTGGTGTAACCGGCGAATCACCCGTTGTTGCAGCACCCGCTGCTTTTGGTGCTGGTGTCATGGCGGCAAGTACTGAGGTACCTGAAGCTCCGGCTCCAGTTGTTGCCGAAGAGCCAGTAGTTGTCGCTGCGCCAGCCGAAGAGCCAGTAGTTGTCGCTCCGCCAGCCGAAGAGGAGACAACGGTTTCTGATGAGGAGATCATGGGCTTCCTCGAAGGTGCTGTACTTCAGTCAGACGTAGAGAGCGAAAACGGTGTATTCAAGGTGTCAAAGGGCACAGTGCTCACCAAGGAGATTATACTTGAGGCTGCAGAGCACGACGCAGTCTTGCTGCTCACCATTAACGCAGAGGTGTAATCACCGCTCGTAACCAAATTAATATCCAGGCTCGAGAGCCCTTCTTATAGGCATGTGTCTATAAGAAGGTTATCGAGCCTTGGTGACGCCAGGTTTTAGCCTGACTTTACCCTCTAGTCGAGTGTATCGAAAAAGCTTTATATAAAAATCTGGTATTCTCTCAAGGTTTTGCTATAATCTTGTACTTGCGACCGCACTCCTCGGTAGCTCAATGGCAGAGCAATCGGCTGTTAACCGATTTGTTGTAGGTTCGAGTCCTACCCGGGGAGCCAATGAATTCCACTCCCTTTAGTGGGTGAGTTAATAACACTGCTAACGAAAGGCACTTGATGTATGCGATAGTAAAAACTGGCGGTAAACAATATAAAGTTGCAGTTGGCGACACCATAGAGGTCGAAAAGCTTTCTGTAGAACCAGGCGGTACCGTTGAGCTGGAAGTAGTGTTTATTGCCGATGGGTCAAAAATCACCACCGATGCTGAGGCACTTGAAAATGCCAAAGTTCAGGCGACAGTTGTTGATCAATTCAAGGGCGATAAGCAGATTATTTTTAAGTTTAAAAAGCGCAAGGGCTATAAGCGTCTTAAGGGTCATCGTCAAAACCTAACCAGGCTTAAGGTTGATAGCATCAGTCTGGATGGTAAAGCTCCTAAGGCCACCAAAAAACCGGCCGCTAAAAAGAGCACTGCTAGCGATGAAGTAAAAGTGGAAAAAAAGCCTGCGGCTAAGAAGGTAGCTGCACCGGCTGCTGAGAGCAATGAAGAAACTGCGGTTAAGACTGAGGTCAAAAAGGCGCGCACAACGAAGCCAGCACAACCTAAAGCGAGCAGCGTAGAAGAAAAGAGCACAGAAGAAGCGGTCGAGAAAAAACCTACTCGCAAGAGAACGGTAAAGGCTCCCGCTGAAGATGCTCCTGCTAAAGTGGCTTCTACAGAAGATACTCCTGCAGAAGAAAAACCCAAGAGAAAAACCACCAAGAAGTCCTCTGAGGACAAAAAGGAAGAGTAGGGCAAGAGAGAAATGGCACATAAAAAAGGTCTGGGCTCCACCAGAAACGGACGTGACTCAAAAGCAAAACGCCTGGGCGTCAAACGCTTTGCAGGCGAAAGGGTTGCGATAGGCAATATCATAGTACGGCAAAGAGGCACGCGCATCCATCCAGGTGATAATGTCGGTCGTGGCTCTGATGACACCCTCTTTGCGCTCAAAGACGGCATTTTGGTATTTACCCATGGTGACAAGCGCAAGGTGCACGTCCGCACTTCGTAAGCATAGACAAGCAATAAGCTAAGAAGATGGTTCTTGATGAGCGCAAGCTCAAGGAGCCATCTTTTCTATTACATACACGCTGGCACTTTCGCCAGGAGGGGTATTGTGTAATACTTACCCTATGTTTATTGATCAGGTACATATATCTGTAAAAGGTGGCGACGGCGGTGCGGGCTGCATGTCATTTAGACGCGAGGCCTACGTTCCAAAAGGCGGGCCTGATGGGGGAGATGGAGGCCGCGGAGGCGATGTAATACTCGAGGCAGACCAACAGCTCTCTTCTCTCATTGACTATCGCTTCAAACATCACTTTAAGGCAAAGAGAGGCCGGCACGGTAAGGGCTCCAAGATGCATGGCGCATCGGGGGAGGATCTCGTGCTCAGAGTACCGCTTGGCACGCTCGTGCGTACCTACGACGAAGAAAGTAGACAGGCGGGAGAGGTCATTGCCGATCTGATACACCATAAACAGCGATTCATTGTGGCAGAAGGCGGAGTTGGTGGCTTGGGAAACACTCATTTTGTCACCTCCACCAGGCGGGCTCCAGCGTTTGCTGAGCTTGGAGAACCTGCCGAAGAACTGTGGGTGGAGCTCGAGATGAAACTGATGGCCGACGCTGCGCTTGTAGGTCTGCCTTCAGTTGGAAAGTCCTCTCTCATAGCGCGCATGAGCGCCGCACGGCCTAAAATTGCAGATTATCCCTTTACCACACTTGTGCCCAACCTGGGAATGGTGCGTAGTGGCGACTTAGGCTTTGTCGTTGCCGATGTGCCTGGTCTTATTGAGGGTGCTGCCCAGGGAAGAGGCCTGGGGCACCAGTTCCTCAGGCATATTGAGCGCACTGCGCTTATCTTACATGTTCTCGATGGCTCCGGAGGCTTTGAGGACAGAGATATTGTTGAGGATTACCACACCATTTGCCAAGAGCTGCTTTTGTATGACGAAGAGCTGTCTAAACGACCTGTGATAATGGTAGTCAACAAGATGGATATGCCTGGCGCAAAGGAGAGACTGCAGAGTCTTGCCAACTTCCTGACCAAAGAGGCTCTAGCAAAGGTCAAGGGAAACGAGTTTTCACCTCACTATGAAAAGCCTCGAATATTTCCGGTTTCTGCAGTAACCGGAGAGGGGATACCTCAACTGATTGCAGCTACTGCAGAGCGCGTACACGTTTTGCGCAGCGAATCAACCGAACAGACGGATGGTTCCCCAGGCAAAGGTGAGAGATACGAAAAGATTTGGCAGCATCAAAAGAGGAAGCAAGATCAAGGATTCTCAATCCAAAATTTAGGCGGAGGAGTGTTTGCGGTTACGGGTAAGCTGGTTGAGCGTATGGTTGTGCAGACCGAATGGGATAATCCAGAGGCCTTGGATTACCTTCAGCGCAGAATGGACAAGGTGGGCGTAGAAAAGGCCTTGTCCAGGGCTGGTGCAAAGCCAGGAGATGAGATACGCATTGTCAACAGAGCCTTTGCATTTGAAAGCCTTTCATACGCCGACGAAGATGAGCTTGAGGATGACAATGATGACACAGCATGAAGAACACCAAGATGCCCAGGTCAAACGGCTTGTGGTAAAAATCGGATCTTCGACCTTGACTACCCCAGAAGGAAGGCTCAATGCATCTTATCTGGAAGATTTAGCCAAACAAGTGGCACATCTCAGAAGTTTGGGAACCCAGATACTTATCGTTAGTTCAGCGGCAATAGTAGCTGGCTTGCAGCGCCTCGACATGCCGCCTAAACGGCCAGACGACATACCGACCCTACAGGCCGCTGCTGCTGTTGGACAAATCGAATTGACCAACAGTTACGCGAGAGCCTTTGCCAAGCAGAACCTCACCTTGGCTCAGATTCTTATAACGCGCAATGACACCATTAATCGCGAGGCCTATCTGCATGCCCGTGATACGTTAGAACGACTGCTGGAGCTGGGTGTTGTCCCCTTGATTAATGAAAACGACACCATAGCCATTGATGAGATTCGTTTTGGCGACAATGACACGCTGGCTGCTCAGGTTGCCATTTTGGTAAAGGCCGACCTTGTAGTACTGTTAAGCGATATTGACGGACTTTATACTGCTGACCCTCGTGTAGCAGAAGACGCTGAGCTTCTTGAGCTTGTTGAAGAGTTTACTCGCGAGATTGTTGATGGAGCGGGCTGCTCTGGTAGCGAAAAAGGCTCGGGTGGCATGTTTACCAAGATTGAAGCTGCGCGCATGCTCATGGCTGCGTCGATACCTATGGTTATTTGTGAGGGACGAAGCGAGCAAGCCATACTCAATGCCACACAAGGCAAGTTGAAGGGCACACGTTTTGAAAAGGAGCTTCCTGGCCGCCACGCTAAAGCACGCAAACTCTGGCTGGCACTTTCTGGCACGGTGTGCGGATCTGTTACCATTGACACAGGAGCAGTGGCCGCCTTGCGTAATAGAGGAGGCTCGCTTTTGCCCGTGGGTGTAGTATCTTTAGAAGGAACTTTCAAAAAAGGCAGCGTGGTTGACATAAGAGATGAAGCTGGCCTACTTATTGGGCGCGGCATTAGTAATTACTCATCTGAGACGCTTGATAAGGTGGCTGGGCAAAGATCCGCTGCCCTTGTCAACTCTTTGGAACTCGAGCTCAATGCTAAGACAGAAGTGGTGCACAGAGACGCAATGGTAATTTTTTAGAGAGGAATGAGATATGGGAGAAGCTACACAAAAGGCGCAAAATGCCCGAAGGGCGGTTGCAGCCATGGCAAGGCTCAATAGCTCTGCAAGAAACAAGGCGCTAGAGGCTCTGGCGCAAGCTTTGCTGGAAAAAACAGACTACCTGGTAATCGAAAACGCCAAGGACGTTGAGGCAGCGCGCACACAAGGGATTGCTGAGCCCCTCATTGACCGCCTTTTGCTCACACCCGAGCGTCTAGAAGGCATTTCATCGGCGCTCAGGGAGCTTGCCCTCGAAAAGGACCCGCTTGACGAAGTGGTTGAAGGGCGTACGCTCTACAACGGTATTCAGTTAAGGCAGATAAGGGTTCCCCTCGGTGTTGTGGCGATGATCTACGAAGCACGCCCCAATGTTACTGCTGATGCTGCTGGACTGTGCCTCAAGACGGGCAATGCCTGCCTGCTGAGAGGGGGCTCGATAGCCTCGCATTCAAACACTGCCATGACCAAGGTTTTATATGAGGCTGGCAGAGCCGCGAGTCTGCCCGAGTACTGGCTCCAATCCATAGAAACAACCAGCCGGGAAGCTGCCACCGAGCTCATGCAGCTGCAAGGCCTAGTGGATGTCTTGATTCCTCGAGGGCCCGCTTCATTAATACAAAGTACGATAGAAAACTCTAAAGTGCCTGTCATAGAAACAGGAGCGGGAAACTGCCACCTCTACGTACATGAAGACGCAAGAAGCGAGATCATTGTACCTATCTTGATTAATGGAAAAACGCAGCGCCCAGGAGTTTGCAACGCCATTGAATCTGTTTTGATAGATGAATGCATCGCCAAAAGAGAGCTGCCCAGCATGCTCGAGGCTCTTTTTGAGGCCAAGGTGCTGGTGCACGGAGATGAGCTGACAGCACAGACTGCCGCACAGCTCAGCGGAGCTGAGCAATTCTTTGTGCCTGCTACAGAAGAGGATTGGAAGACAGAATACCTGGACAAAGAGATCTCCATCAAATGTGTAAGCGGTTTAGACGAGGCTATTGAGCGTATCAATAACTTCTCAACCAAGCATTCTGAGAGCATGCTCTCAGAAAACCACGCCGCTATAAAGCGTTTCTTTGCAGAAGTTGACTCTGCTGCTGTGTATGCTAATGCTTCCACCCGTTTTACCGACGGCGGGGAGTTTGGTTTAGGTGCTGAGATTGGTATCTCAACGCAAAAACTCCACGCACGAGGCCCCATGGGGCTCACGGCGCTTACGTCAACCAAGTTTTTACTGGACGGAGATGGTCAGATTCGCTCGTGAAATAGAAAAGATTGGCATACTGGGCGGAACTTTTGATCCGGTGCACAACGCACATATGGATCTGGCACAAGCAGCTTTAGAGAGCCATTCGCTTGACAAAGTACTCTTTGTGCCTACTGGCCAACCGGTGAGGAAACTTGGCAAAACATTTGCTGACCCTCAGCATCGGTTCAACATGCTACAGGCGGTCTGTGCTGATATTGAGGGATTTGAGGTGTCTCCGCTCGAGATCATGAGACCAGAGATTACCTACAGTGTTGATACCCTGCGCGAGTTAAGGACATTATATGGGGAGGAAAGTAAGCTGTTCTTGATTCTTGGTGAGGACACTGCTACCGATTTACCTACCTGGAAGGATGCGCATGAGATAGCGCAGTTGGTAGTCGTGCTCTATGCAAAAAGACCAGGGTCTGGCACAGACCGTGAACTTCCCCAGGAGTTTACCTGTATTGAGCTGCCTATGGATGCGCAGGAGCTCTCGTCAAGCCTGGTACGCAGCATGCTCTTTGCTGGCAAAGATGTGCAAGACCTTATTCCTCCACAAGCGTTATCTTACATTAGAGAGCAGAGGCTCTATGGTCAATCTCTCTAGCGTATATGAAGATGCTCGAAGGAAGCTTGAAGGGCGGCTCACGCAGTATCGCTTGTTGCATTCAATTAGCACTTCTGACATAGCCGCACTCATGGCAGGTGTGTATGGTGCCAATCCTGAGTATGCACTTGTGGCTGGACTTCTTCATGACTGGGATAAAAACTACAGCGACGAAGAGCTCGTAGCGCGCTCCCAGCACTATGGCATCGCCTTGCCAGATGATCCACGCCAACTTGTATCGCTTCTTCATGCCCAAACCGGCGCACGTGCCGTTGCAGAGGAGTATCCTGGGTTGCCACAAACCATCATAACAGCGATAGAGCGTCACACCTCGGCTGCTACTGATATGAGCGATTTAGATATGATTATCTATATTGCCGACATGATTGAGCCACTGCGCTCTGCGCCTAAGCTCATGCATCTGCGTTCTCTTGCCGGCAATATCCCCCTTGAGGAGTTGTTTATCAAATGCTATCGCGAAACGTTGGAGCACTTGATACGCAGACAGCGTTATATACACCCTTGTTCTGTTGAGGTGTGGAATGCCTATGCTGCCAGAGAGCACCGTCAGCTCACACAAGGCTAATGGCGTATGACTGTTCAGATTCTTGCTTGGGGCATACCCTGTTTCAACCCTGTTTGAGGTCTTGGAGCGCATACGGCACAGGTGTGCTACAATGAGCCTTCACTATCAGTTGCCCTATGCTTGGAGCCACGTTGCTACCAACGGGTTTCTCAGCTAGCGGCGGACAAAGTGCATGAGAGGATGCACAAGAAAGGTTGGTAGCATCATGCCCATCAGCAAGGAACGAAAGCAAGAACTTATCTTTGAATTTGGCAAGGATGCCTCGGACTCTGGCTCTGCCGAAGTGCAGGTAGCCATACTTACCGAGCGTATCCGCGAACTCACTGAGCATCTCAAGATACATAAAAAGGACCATCACACACGACGTGGTCTGCTTATGCTGGTAGGTAAGCGCCGCCGCTTGCTCACCTACATCAAGCGTAACGATGTGGTGAGATACCGTGAACTCATCGCCAAACTCTCCATCCGCGACAATATCTAAGGATTATACCTATGACAAAACATACAGAACGCTTTGAGCTCTTTGGCAAGGAGTACTGCCTGACTACCGGCGAGATTGCACGCCAGGCTACGGGCTCCATACTCGTTGAGCAAGGCGAGACTATTCTTTTGATTACAGCAGTTGTCTCTCCAGAGCGCCGCGACACTGACTTCTTCCCCCTGACGGTGGATGTAGTCGAGCGCATGTACGCGGTAGGCAGGATTCCCGGTGGCTACCTGAAGCGCGAAACCAGACCTTCGGACAAAGGCACCTTGATGGCGCGAATGATCGACCGTCCGATTCGCCCAGGCTTTGCTGAAGGGTTTCGCAATGAGGTGCAGATCGTAGCAACCATACTGTGCGCAGATCAGGTCAACCAGCCTGACGTCATTGGCGTGATGGGCGCATCTGCTGCCTTGCTCGTAGGCGGAGTACCCTTTGATGGCCCAGCTGCTGCTGTACGTGTTGGACGCAATATCGATACAGGCGAGTTCATCATCAATCCTACTTTTGAAGAAGAGGAAAACTCCGACCTTGAGCTGGTGATTGCAGGTACTGCGGACTATATCTCAATGGTTGAGGCAGGAGCTCAAGAAGTTTCAGAAGAAGACATGCTTGCTGCCATGGTTTTTGGTCATCAGGCGATAGCAGAGTTCTGCAAGGTACAGCAGCGCTTGATAGACGCAGTAGCCCCCGAGCAGCGCGAATATCCACTTGGTGAGCCAACGCCCGGTCTTTCTGAGAGTCTTGCGCAGTTTTATGATGACATGAGCGCAGCTCTTCGTCACCCCGATAAGCAACAGCGCATGTTGCAGGTATCCGATCTAAAAACACGCATTAAAGAGGGTTTTGAGCCCGAAGAGCTCCAAGAATATGGCGCAGAGATATCTGCCGAGCTCAAAGAGCTCGAAAAGAGGGCGATGCGCGCCATGGTATTGGAAACTGGCGAGCGCGTTGATGGACGAGCAGCTGATGAAATCAGGTCAATTACCTCCAGTGTGGAGTTTTTGCCTCGCGCACATGGCTCAGGCCTCTTTACCAGGGGTCAGACCCAGGTGCTCTCGGTACTTACTCTCGGCATGCTCAATGAATGGCAACGCCTTGACACCATCGATCCACTGCCTGGCAAGCGTTACATCCATCAATATAATTTTCCGCCCTTTTGCACGGGAGAAACAGGACGCATGGGCGCACCCAAGAGGCGTGAGATTGGTCATGGGTCTTTGGCTGAGCGAGCGCTCGTGCCAGTTTTGCCAAACGAAGAGGACTTCCCTTACACTATTCGCATAGTAAGCGAAGTCCTTGAGTCCAATGGCTCTTCGTCCATGGGCTCTGCCTGCGGCTCCACACTTGCTCTCATGGACGCCGGAGTGCCTATTTCTGCACCCGTAAGCGGGATAGCCATGGGGCTCATCAAAGAAGGCGATCAAGTTGCCATTCTTTCTGACATTCAGGGTATAGAGGACTTTTTAGGCGACATGGACTTTAAGGTCTGCGGAACTGCAAAGGGTATCACTGCACTTCAGATGGACAACAAGGCCAAGGGGCTTTCTGTTGACATTCTGGCCAGAGCATTAGACCAGGCCAAGGCAGGTCGTTCGCATATTCTCTCAAAAATGCTTGAGGCCATTGAGGCACCAAGAGATGAACTGAGCGAATTTGCGCCACGTATTATATCCATTAAGATACCGGTTGATAAGATTCGCGACGTTATTGGCACCGGTGGCAAGGTCATTCGCAGCCTTCAAGAAGAAACTGGTGCAACCATAGAGGTAACCGAGGACGGCACCGTCTATATTGCCTCTAAAGACACCGGTGGAGAGGAAGCACGACAGCGTATTGAAGCCATCATCAAGGTTCCTGAGATAGGGGAGGAGTATGAAGGTACGGTGGTGGCCATACAGCCCTTTGGTGCCTTTATTGAGCTTTTGCCTGGTAAAGATGGCCTTTTGCATATCTCTAAGGTAGCAAAGGGACGAGTTGCCCAGGTTGAGGATGTGCTCTCCATGGGTGATATCGTTCAGGTGAAGATAACTGATATTGACGATAAAGGTAAGATATCGCTTGACCGATTGAATAAGCCTGATGCGCCGGAAGGAGGCGGTGGCGAAAACCGCACACGAGATGATCGCCCTCATAATCGCGCGGCAGGAAGAGATCGCAATCAGAATAGGCAGCCAAGGCGACGTCAAGATCGCTAGAAACTGTGCACAGATAAGAAGTAACATCAGTAGGAAGGAACGACAATGAGCGAAAACGAATTCCCACAAAGCCCCCAGCAAGCAGTACCACAACAACCAGTACCTGGGCAGCCAGTGCCTGGGCAGCCCTATGCAACTCCAGGCGCAGCGCCTGCACCAAGCGCACCGGTTCCTCCGCCAACGTATCAAGTTCCCCCGCAACAGCAGTATGCACAACCAGCGCAGCCCGTTGCTAAGACACGTTCTGCTGGCATAGGAAGCACCAAGAAAGAAAAATGGCCAGCCGTGCTTCTGGCTTGTGTGCTTGGCGCCTTAGGGCTACACAAGTTTTACCTTGGCTACAAGACCGAAGGTATTATCATGCTGGCAGTGTCACTGGGCGGAAGTATTCTCACCTTTGGCTTAGCCTATGTTGTCATGCAGGTTATAGGAATCATCGAAGGTGTCAGGTACCTTACTCTCATTGAGGACGAATGGGAAGCTACCTACTTGAGAGGCTATAAAGGCTGGCTGTAAATGTATTATCAGAAAACCACACTGCCTAACGGGTTGGCAGTCATTTCTGAACATATAAGTGGCGTACGTTCGGTAGCCTTGGGAATCTGGTTTCGAGTAGGATCGCGAGACGAGGAGCCCGCGCAGCTTGGATTAACGCACTTCATGGAGCATATGATGTTCAAAGGTACGAGCACTCGCTCTGCCTTGGACATCTCCATGATTTTTGACAGCATGGGAGCAGAGCTTAACGCCTTTACTTCCAAAGAGTACACCTGCTACTACGCTCGAATTACTTATGAGCACCTCGACACTGCGGTCGAGGTGCTTGCTGACATGCTGCAAAGCTCTGAATTTGCACGTGATGCCATCGAGACCGAACGCCAAGTGGTCATAGAGGAGATAGCGCGATATGAGGATGAGCCCTCCGATCATGTGGGTGAGCTTTTTACTGAGGCTTTGTTTCCCAGTCATCAACTTGGGCGTTCGATTCTTGGCACGCGCGATATCGTGGGCGGCTTTAGCCATGACGACTGCGCCAATTACCTCAACAAACACTATCACGCTGGAAATGTGGTTGTTACTGCCGCAGGAAACGTGGAGCATCAGCGTCTCGTTACACTCGTGACACGTTTCTTTGAGCAGATGCCCGCAGGCACGGCAAATGATAGGGGAGAGGTGCATGAGCCTCATCGCGAGCTGCTTGCTTTTGATCAAAAGGAAACCGAGCAGGCTCATTTACTCTATGGCATGCCAGGAATCCCCTTGGGCGCAGAGGATCGTTTTGCCAGTCGCTTAATGGAGACGGCATTGGGAGGCCCCATGTCGTCGAGGCTTTTCCAGGAGATTCGCGAAAAGCGTGGGCTGGCATATGCTGTTTATGCGGGCACTTCTTCTTATATGAACGCCGCCCAATTCTTTATCTATGTGGGCACCCGACCAAGCAACCTCAAAGAAGTCATAGGGATACTACGACAAGAGATCAGCCTGTTGATTGATAAAGGTCTTACGGCTGACGAGCTCAAACGTGTTCAGGAATACTCGGTGGGACAACTGGTGCTTTCTGAAGAATCAACTCGTGCTCATATGCTCAGGCTCGGCAGCAATGCCGTGCAAGATCTTGAGATATTATCACTTGATGAGGTGGTCAAGAGATTTAGGGCGGTGAGCCTGGACGATGTGCTTCGTGTTGCCAAACACGTACTTTCCGCCCCGCCTACTGTTGCTGTCATAAGTCCTCTCGACAAAGCCGAGTTACAAACGGTGCTAGCCTAGTACTGGAGAGAACGGTGTAAGGATGAATAACAAATTAGACGCGCCCAATACACCCTTGAGGGTCTTGGTGAGCGGTTACCTGGGTAAGATGGGGTCAGAAGTGGTTCGTGCTGTTGACGAGGCTGATGACCTGGTGCTAGCGGGAGGCTTTGACCCTGCTCAAGAGCATGAATCGGTGCTCATTGAGGGTAAGGTGATAGCCCCGGCCTTTTGCGATCTTGAGCTTGCTCTAAAAGAAGCTGCTCCACACGTTATGGTTGACTTTTCTCTGCCAAGTGTTGCCTCTACAAACCTGGAAGCAGCATTGATGCAAGGGATCGACTGCGTCATGGGCACCACTGGCATCCCCACCAGCACTCTTGAGAGGCTTGCAGAGGCTGCGCCTACTGGCACGTGCCTCTTTGTTGCACCTAACTTTACTACGGGTGCTGTGTTGATGATGGCGGCAAGCAAGTTGGCTGCTGCCTTCTTTGATGATGTAGAGATTATTGAGTTTCATCACAATAACAAGAAGGATGCTCCCAGCGGCACAGCGATTGCTACTGCTGAGCTTATTGCAGAAGAAAGGTGCGCCATGGGTGTTAGCTCTGCGGCACCTGGAAAAGAGACCGAGCTATCTGATTATGACGGCGCGCGTGGCGCTCGGCACCTAAATAGCGGCGTTCACCTGCATTCGGTGCGATCAAACGGCTTTGTAGCCTCTCAAGAGGTTATATTTGGTTCATCTGGACAAAGCCTCACCATTCGACATGACTCTTTTGACAGGAGAGCATATATGCCAGGAGTACTCTTGGCGGTGCGTAGTGTAGGTACGATGAACGGGCTCGTAATAGGCCTGGAGGAGCTGATGCAACTATGAGTGCTGTAACCAAACCCTTTGGTAGACTAATACCGGCAATGATCACGCCCTTTGACAAGGATCGTGAGATGGACTTGGCTCGCGCCCAAGAGCTTGCTGTGCGCCTTTTAGACAAGGGAGCTGACGCTCTCATTCTCAGCGGCACGACGGGGGAGTCCCCCACAGTGTTTTATCCTCAAAAGATAGACCTTTTTAGAGCAGTAAAAGAAGCGGTGGGAAACAGAGCTCCACTCATAGCAGGCGTAGGAGACAACTGCACTGCTGACTCTGTGGACTTTGCCAAAGAGGCAGCAAAGCTTGGGCTTGATGGCCTCATGGCGGTGGTTCCCTACTACAACAAACCTCCAGCAGAAGGCATCTACTGGCATTTTAGATCCATAGCTGAAGCAGTTGACTTACCTGTAATGCTCTACAACATCCCAGGGCGTTGTGTAATAAACATGGAGGCCGAGACCATCTTAGGACTTGCTCACGACGTAGAAAACATTGTGGCTCTTAAGGAGGCATCTGGAAAGCTCGATCAGATTGCCCGTGTGGTTTCTGAGGCTCCCGAGGGCTTTGCTGTATACTCAGGTGATGACGAACTCACGCTCTCGCTTATGGCGCTGGGAGGCTGGGGAGTGGTTTCTACTACCGGCAATGTTGCGCCTGAGCGTATGAAGGAGATTGTGGAGCTCATGGCAGCTGGCAAGTACGACCAAGCCCTGGCTGCACATTTGGCTCTACAGCCGCTCATGCGCGAACTCTTTGTTACCGCTAATCCCATCATGGTCAAAGAAGCAATGAAGCTTCTTGACTTTGACTGCGGCGGTGTGCGCCTGCCTCTGATTGACGCTACGCCTGAACAGCGCGAGAAACTCGCTCAGGTCATGCGCAGCGTTGGAGTGCTGCACGACAAAGAAGGAAAGACGTTAAACGAAAGTCTCATACGAGATTACTTATAGGCTCTGACCTCAGAGGCTGCAATCAGCCTTTCAGCAGCGCTGCTATGAGACTGCATTAGTCTGATATTGCTGCTGAGTGGGGAGGGGCATAATGAAAGATAAGGAGGTGTCCTACTTGCAAACAGGGGCATCTGTTGGAGCGCGTAGCCGTGGAGCTACGATGCAGTCCAACGCAAAAAAAGAGCTGTCTCAGGCCAATCGAGATGGCGGACAAGCTGCAAACAAAAAAAGGCAACAAAACAGGCGTAGGCCAAGACCCACTGAGCTACTCAGGATAATACCCTTAGGTGGCCTTGATGGCATTGGCAAAAACATGACCGTCTTTGAGTATAAAGACGACCTTATAGTGGTGGACGCTGGTTTGATGTTTCCCGATGATGGGCACCCGGGTGTTGACCTCATCCTTCCGGACTATACCTACCTATTAGAGAAGTCTCACAAGATTCGTGGCATTGTGATAACCCATGGACATGAAGATCATACGGGCGCTTTGCCGTATCTGCTTAAGGATCTTGAGAAAAAGACCCCCATCTACTCTTCCAAGCTGACCCTTGGGCTCATAGATGGAAAGCTCTCGGAATTTCGCATAAAGAATGCAGATTTGCGTGAGGTCAAAACTGGTCAACAGCTCAAACTGGGGGAGTTTACCCTTGAATTCTTTGCGGTTAACCACTCCATACCTGCTGCCACAGGGGTGTTTATCAGGACTCCCGCAGGAAATGTATTACATACTGGTGACTTTAAGCTTGACCTCACTCCCATAGATGGCATTGGAACCGACTACGCTGCCATTACACGATTTGCCGAGACCGGTGTAGACATCTTGTTATCAGACTCAACCAATGCGGTTAACAACAGTTTTACCAAAAGTGAGTCTGAGGTAGGCAAAGTGTTGCGGCAAATCATCAAGAATACCGATCAGCGTGTCATAGTGGCAGCGTTTTCCAGTCATATTCATCGTATACAGCAAGTATGTGACGCTGCGAGGGCTTCCAAGCGCAGAGTGGCGGTAACCGGACGTTCCATGCTGACCAACACGCAAATAGCCCGTGACCTGGGCTACCTTGATGTACCGCATGACCTGATAGTGGATTCCTACGCTGCCAAGGATATACCAGCCAACAGGGTGGTGATACTTTGTACCGGATCGCAAGGGGAGCCACTTTCGGCACTTGCTCGTATGGCAAACAGCGAGCATCGTACGATAGAAATTGAAGAGGGTGATGTAGTCATCATCGCGGCAACTCCTGTACCAGGCAATGAAAAGGCGGTTACCAGAGTAGTTAATGCGCTTTCGAAGATTGGTGCTGATGTGTACGACAAGCATCGCGCCTTGGTCCACGTATCGGGACACGCAAGTGCTGAGGAACTCAAGCTCATACTGGCCATGAGCAAACCGCGCAACTTCATGCCGGTTCATGGCGAAGCGCTCCACCTGCGTTCTCATGCCAAACTGGCAAGAAGCGTAGGGCTGAGCAAAGAGAGTATCTTTATCTTAGAAAACGGCGAAAGCCTGCTTTTAGATAACAATGGAATCAAGCGCGGCGAGACCGTTGAGTCTGGCATCATCTATGTGGACGGTCTTTCGGTAGGTGATGTATCAAATGTTGTGCTTAAGGATCGCAGAACCTTGGCCTCAGATGGTATTGCTACCGTGGTTGTTATGCTTAGAAAACGCGACTCTAAGGCCGCAGGAGAGCCGGAAATCATTATGCGCGGCGTAAGCGGCGGAGACGACCCTGATCTCTTAGCGGAATCTGTAGCAATTGTGAGCAAAACGGTAGCCAAATTTGCACACGAACACCGCAATAATCCCAATCGCCTACAACGAGCCATCAGAGAAAACCTCTCTAAGCTTCTGTGGGAGCGTGTGAGAAGGCGCCCCATGATCATACCGATAATCATGGATGTATAGGAGCGAAGGAATAGCGTTATAACATTCTGATAATAATTGTTAAGTGAAGTTAGTATACTGTGATAATTATACTATGCCGTATGTGATGGTGCCAGTTTAGGCGATTTTTTTCTTGCTGTCAAGTGCTTTCGCTTCGTCAAGGGCTTTGTAACAGCGGTCAAGCTGCTTTTCAAGTTCAACTTTTAACTGCTCCATAGTGAGGTTACCCTGGGCTATCTGTGCAGCTAGATAGGTGATAGCCTTCTTACTGGTCAATACGGGCTGCTTGGGAGCCTGTGCTGGTTCGTCCTTGGATTCCTCGTCCTTCTCTTCCTCGTTCTTCTTGGCTGATGGTTTCGCTGTTAGCGCCGTGGCTGGCTTCGCTGCTGGCTTTGGTAGCTTGACATCCTTGCATCTAAGAGCTGGGAGGCTTTTTACAAGCTCTGAAATAGCTTCTAAAGCTTCTTTAGACCGCTCCTCTTTCTCAGTTAAGCCAAGAGCCTTTAAAGCCGTCAGGTAAGGCTTGGAGGGTTTTCCGATGCTTGTTTGGTACGAAGCCTTGACGACTTCTAGGTAAACGGAGTCTACCAGCGCCGCGCTGTCTGCGAGTTCTCCAACGTAAACGCGTATGATGCGAGTTTTTACGGGCTTGCCATTGATAGATACAGTGATACCATCAGCTTTATCCGCTGCCATGACCCGGCGGCTTTTACCGCTTGGTCTTGTTGTCTCAATGCTGACGGCTATGGGAGCTTGCAGCGTACGAGGGCGGTTTGGTAGTGAAGCTTGGATGTCTTGTACAAGGAGTTCAAGAATACGGGTATCGTGGCTAATCATGGCATCCGTTGCTGATACATCTAGGTGTGAGTTGTTGGCTTTAGTGGTCATGATAAGTCTCCAATCTTTTTCGAATTGAATCGAAAATGCGGTTTAACATGTCATGAGCATTAAAGGCGGTAGTCGTGTGCGGTTGTCAAAGTGCTTTCGTGATGTGGCACATCTTCGCACATCGCTGTGAGTCGTGTCAACCCCTAAATTAAAATCGTGACGATTAGTATAATATGAAATATGCTGGTAGAGTGAGGAGGCCCCTGCGTGGGCATTGACGACGAGCAGGAGGGGGGCTAAGGGGGAGCTGACCTGCTCCTAAAGGAGGGGGGCATGTAAGCGAGCAGCAAAGAGCAGCAGCGTGCAAGCAGGTATATATAGCGAGACTTTTGTGCGATCCACGTGCGTATATATAGACCCCCCAGAGAATAAATTTGAAATATTAGAGAGAACACGTATGTCATACTACGCAGTATTACAGCATGTAACCGCTGAGTGTAACGAAGAGTAGAGCACACAACAACAACCTGTGTCAACAAACAAACATTGACACTTGACACCAACAGCCAAATGACATAAGCTATATGTGCGCGTAGGCCCTTCAGCAAGGCAAGGTAAGCTACCGACCAACAAGTAGTCGTAGGGTGACGTGACATCCCCGTGCTGTAAGCCCTTCAGCAAGGCCGTGGAGCAAAGACACGTTAAACGATGCCGCTGGGTGGTGTGAATCCCCGTGCTGTAAGCCCTTCAGCAAGGCGGAAAGAAAATCAAAAACTACAAATGAATCCTTTAAGGAGTGATTACTATGCCTTTACCTACTGGCGTAAACCTTGCTTCTAAGTTCGAGAAGGTTCTTGATAAGGCATTCCCGCTGAAGACCTACACCGATGCTTGGATCAACAAGGACTACACCTTCGATGGTGTTAACAAGATTACCGTAACCAACCTCGACACTGCTCCTCTCGTTGACTACGATGTGAGCGCACAGTTAAACCGCTACGGCGGCTGGTCTGAGGTCACTGACACTGAATCTGACTACCTGCTTCAGAACTCTAAGTCGTTTCAAAAGACCTTTGACACCCATAACAAGTCCGACTCCATTGCAAGTAAGGTTGCTGGCGACTGGATGGCTCAACAGGTGATGTACAGGGTTAACCCCATGATTGACCGCGAACGCTTTGAAACTGCGTTTGAAGCTGCGCAAGATGCCAATGGAGGCGGTGCTGTTGCTTACGACGCAGCCAACATACTTGACCAAATCTATGAAATGAACGCTAATTGTGACGAGCTGTCTGTTCCAGACTCCGGCCGTGTTATGTTCATTGACTCGTTTGGGTACAAAGACATAAAGCAAGCTGTAACGCCGCTACTCAGTCAAACGACCGGAAAGATCGTTGTGAAGAGGGGACTAATGGGTGGCATTGACGGCCTTCCAATCATCAAGGTGCCTTCCAACTTGCTTCCCGATGGCGTCCGTGCACTTTATTGGCACAACAAGGCACTGCTGGCATGTCGCAAGCTTACCGAGACATTCATCGACAATGGTCGCCCGTTCCTTTCTGGTCAGATCATGACTGGCTTGTTCCGCTTTGATTCTTGGGCGCTTAACGGCTACAACGATGCTGAAGAGCACTATACCAAGCTGGGAACCTTCCATGCCTTGACCGACTAACCGAGACCTGTCGGCCTGTTCCAGGCTCACTGACGGGTGCTTACCGACCACGCGCTGTTATCCAATCCGGCGCTGAGTCACCGCACAGACCTTGTGTTTTCACCGACTCCTTTCGATGCAAGGTCTGTGCCTAAATTATTAAGTCGTATACTATATTGATAGTATACAATCAGGAAATATAAACGTGTGAAACCATGCTATAATATGCATAAACAAGTTGTCGAAAGGACTTAGCATGGATAATGAAACAACAATGATTGAGGCAAATGAATATACCGAAGTGCTGGACTCAGAGCTTGAAGAGGCCAGTGAAGCTTTTGCAGAGGCATTTGGCGGGGACTTAGACGAAGATGGTGATGGCAAGTCAGGCGAGTCTGAAAAGTCAGATGCGTTAGAAGGGGTAGAAGAAGAGTCAGAAGTAGACTCGCCTGACGAAAGTGTTGACGATGAAGCTGAGTTAGAAAGCAAGGATGGTGAGCCAGGTGGAGGAGAAGAAGAAGATGGAGACACGTCTGATGGATCCCCTCAAGACGGCATGCCTGATGATAGGATCAGGAAGCTAAACGAAGAAAATCGAAAGGCAAGAAAAGAACTCAAGGAGCTCAAGGAGAAGCTTGAGGAGGCCGAAAAGCTCAAAGAGCAAGTTGATGATGCTGAGAAGAGAGCTGCGACAACCACAGATGAACATCCAAACCCAGAAGAAGAGCTGGAGACTCTAAAGGTTCAGTATGCAAACTTGCCTGATCCTCAAAGAATTGCAAAGGACGGCCTCATCAACCCGGTGACTGAAGAGCCTTACTCTTTTGCTGAGGCCATTGCTGTTGTTGCAAACCTCAAGCAAGACATTCAGTTCAAGATCAACGAGGTTCAACAGACCGTGGTGGCAAGAATGACTGAAGCGAGAGACGCAGAAAGGCTTATTAACGACAACCTTACCCCGCTGGTCAAAGAGTTGATGAACAAATACCCCGAGCTTGACGAAGAGAGTGTCGATTACGACTCAGACCTTGCCCAGCTTCTTCAAGAGAAAATCGACGCAAACATAGTTTTGAAGCGTGGGTTAGCGTCCGAGTTTAAGGCAGAACCCAAGGACTTCCTTGCTGCCTTTGAGCGTGTGATGATTAAGAACAGGACGATCAAGGTCAACGCAATGGACAGCGTAGACAAGAAAGTGGACACCGTTCAATCCAACTCTAAGGGAGCGTTAGATAATCGTAAAAATGCAAAGAAGCCTTCACCAGAAGACGCACTCATTGAGTCATTTATGACCGCAGCGAGTGAAGCTGATTGGTAGGAGCGTTATGCTGAAAACTTCCACAGAACAACTGGTGCAAAACATTTACCGCAAGGTGGCTGGTGAGCTTGACCACTCAGTAACACCTGACAGTGAAGACGGTCAGACTATTGTCTCGATCATTAATGAGCAAGTAGACTATTACTTCAATGCTGTAGACAGGTATGGCGAGCGTGTTCTTTGGGTGAGGAATATTGACCCTGAGTATGTGATAGGTGTAAGCGATGGGCGCTCAACACTTTATGAAATTGACTGGACAGAAGTGCAAGCTTTGCCAGACGGGTTTTATACATCGGTCAAAGTGGGTGGAGTAGATTACCAGCTAGTTCCACACGACCAATTGCACGATAACAGAAACGACGCTGGTCTTAGGTGTTCTGTTACTGCTGAAGGTCTCGCTTTTGTGAGCCCACCTGCACGAGGCGAGATTAGACTCCCGTGCGTCCCCCATGGCGGACACCTGAAAGGGGACGAACAAGACGTAGAAGAAGTTACCAAGGTTCACAACCTCCTCTGGCTAGCATGGGCCACCGCTGCTGAGTATGTGAGAACAGACATCGTTAGGGGAGCACAGTACCCAAACATATTGGCTCAAGCTAATGATGTGTATAACCGAATGCTTTCTGATAACGAAGCAAGGACAGCGCCGCTTACCTACGATTGGAGCACCGAGGGGAGCAGTGCCAGTGCTTTCAGATGGTAGAACATTTCGAGGGCCAACGAGGCTAGGCAATAGGGGAGACCTACTGGTTGCTCAAGGTGTCAATCCACCTGTGTACATGTCGCCACCAGAGGCTATTCCACAGCTTGCTAAGCTTGAGGCTGTTCCTTCGACTAACCCATCAATGTTGGTGAACCTTGCGTCAACTACTGCCGCCAATGTGTTTCAAGCAAGCCCAAGACCAGGAGTGACAGGTGTGCTTCCCATCAGCAGAGGGGGGACTAATGCCGAAAACTCAGTTGATGCGAGAGCAAATCTTGGTTTTGCATCAATAGGTGGTACCAACGAATTGACATGTAGCATGGCAAACTTGCAAGAAACTATTGATTCACTCCCGAAGTACCTAAGAAACCCAACCATAATAAATGTGACACCTGGCACGACTATCTCAGCTATCACAATCTATTACTTCCACGGGCCAGGAAGCCTCCATATACGCTGCACCAACGCTTCTGGTGACGTTATTGATACTCCAAACACCACCACCCACAGGTGCGAAAGACTATCAGTTAACTACAACTCAAACGGAAACGTAATCACTGTTGTAGGAGTTACTGCCACCACTACCGATAGCACCGGCTTTTACATCTACAGAAACTCCTCTCCATATGTCACTCTTCAATACTGCAATGCGACTGCTGGTTCAAGCTCCACCGACACGACAAGGGGAGTGTATGCACATCAAAGCAGCTCTCGTATATACGCATCTTCTTGCACCATTTCAAATAAGTATTATGCTACCTATGCGGTCAATGCACTTTTGTATTGCGATGATCTAAGAGGAACAGGAAACGCAACATGCTACAGGTCACAAAGCTCTTCGACCCTCACTGTAGCGACAAGAGGCACACTTACGGGGACTACCATATATTCGACAGCTACAGGTGGCACAATTGATGGGCCTAACGCTCGTAACATAGTGATCAGGACTGGCACTAATGCAAACTCTGACTGGGTAGTCCGACAGTGGTCTGACGGCATCGTCGAGTGCTGGAGAAATGCAACTGTGTCTGTGACACTAAACAACGCATGGGCAAACGGGTGGATGCGTTCTGCCGCTGTCGGCAGTCACACTTTCCCAGTTACCTTCACTGAAGTACCAGTAATAAACAGGAATGTCCACACAGTTGAGGCGGCAAGGACTTTTATTCTTGTTTGCAACTCTGTCCCGACCACAACATCAACTGGAAACGTATATGTTGCAGCAAATGCTGCCTCTAATGCGACCCAAGTAAATGTCCTAATCAGTACACATGTTTGCGGCAGAGCCGCACTGTAAAAGAGAGATAGGAGAAAGAAATGTTTAAAACACAAATCAACAAAGTCTTTTGGGAAGCGGCGCTAAAACGTGCAGCCTGGACGGCAGCTCAATCGGCCGCAGCAGCTTTGATAGCCTTTATGGCTTCGGCACAGTTCTTACATGAAGTGAACTGGTTTTTGGCGCTATCTGTTGCAGGACTTGCAGCAGTTTTGTCTGTATTAAAGTCTGTTGCATTCACACCAGAAGAAGTGGTGCTTAAAGAGACGGCGGGGGCAGTAAGCAGGCCGCAACCGTCAGGAGGGAAAAATGGCTCAAGATACTTTAAGTAACCTTCATGAGCTTTACTACTTCATGGATTATATGGGCTTACCTTTGATGCTCATATTCTTTGCTGGGCTTTGCTTTTGGAAGCTTATTCCGTGGGGCAAAAGATGGTTTGATGCCTCAATGGAAGAAAAGGCAGCAAGAATTTTGCTTCAAGGAGAGACTGTTGAGGTTATCAGAAACAACTCAGCTGCAATGGAAAATAACACCGTAGCCATGAATGCAAGCTGCCTAAAGATTGGCATGTGTGCAACAAAAGTTGACTCTCTTATCGAAGAAAGTCGTACCAACAACCAGCGTTCAGAACGTCAACACGATGAGATTCTAAGAGGGCAAGAAACGCTCATAACAAGCGTAAAGATAATCAAAGACAGAACAAGTTGAGATCAGGAGGCACAATGGGCTACACGCTGAAATGGATAGGAACACCAAACTTCACACCAGGGAGATCATCTATGGTAAGTGAGGTAACAATTCACCACGCTGCGGGAACGTCACTTGCGTCTGTAGACAGTGTGTTCTTAAACCCTACAAGTCGCGCATCTTCTCACTACGCCGTGCAAGGCAATGTTGTTCACCAATATGTCAGTGAAGTCAACACTGCCTGGACGAATGGCGACGGGGTGTTAAGAGCCAGTTCAAACAGCAGGGCCATCACTATCGAAATGGTGAATTCCACTGGTGCACCAGATTGGCAGATTGCTGAAAATACGTTTGAAACTACAGCCCAGCTTGTAGCCAAGACGCTTAAAACTCACGGCCTTGGCGGGGCTGTCAGGGGCAAGAATGTAACTTGGGATCAGATGTATAAAGCTACTGCTTGTCCTGGCCCTTGGATGCTTGCTAACATGGACAGGTTTATCAGAAGAGTCAACCAAATACTGTCTCCACCTGTGGTTGTCCCGAAACAAAGCCCAGGCATTGCAACAAATAGTGCGAACCTAGTCTATAGTGCTCACGTGCAAGGGCTAGGTTGGTGTGAGAGAGTTAGGGACGGTCAGTGGGCTGGGACGAAAGGCTTTTCAAGACGACTTGAAGCCATCAGGATAGACACGCAAAGTGTTCCAGGCTTGCGTTTTGGTATGGCAGTTCACATGCAGAGCGAGGGCTGGAAAGACATGGGAGAGGTTAGTCCAACAACCACGCTGGGCTCAACTGGAAAAAGCCAGCGTCTTGAAATGATCGCACCTTATATCATAGAAAACAAAACCGGAAGAAGGCTCATGTTTCAGGTGCATATGGCAGGTCTTGGCGACAGTAAAGCCCAGCAAGTTACCTCAAGCATTCCACTAGCTGTTGCCTTTGGGCTTGGCACAACAGGGCAGTCAAGAGCGATTGAAGCTTTTAGAATGTGGCTAACGTGAGGGGCATGCATGATTCAACCTCCCAAAGATAACCCAACACCAAAGTTGCAGCGCACAGCTACGCTAACGTGGAAAAAAGGGCTAGTGACTTCAGGAGGCAGAGCTGACACTCCTAAAGACGGCCTCTTTAAGGCTGACAATATTATTATCCACCCTGAAGGCTCTGTTTCAAGCCGAGCTCCTTTTGCCAAGGCAGCGATTCCTGATTTGCCGGGCGATGATTTTGTCGGCCCAATCTTCAGTTACTGGAACAAAGAAGAAGAGCGTTTTGATTTGCTAACAATAGTTTGCGGCAAGCTCTACCTATATGAAGCTGGAGCTACTGACTGGACGCTGGTAGCACAGCCGAATGGCAGTGTTGACTTTAGCATGGGTCAACTCGCCTCCTACGCTCAGTGGGGATACTTAATAGCCATAGCTGATGGCGTAAACCAAATGGCGTACTTCACGATACCAGGAGACGGGCGAACTGCTGGCGTGGCAAGACCTGGAAGTGAAATAGCTTCAAATCCAAATATGACGATAGCTAACGGTGCCACCACTGGAGACTATCGTGCGTACTACCTGATTAGCTATGTGAACGATTGGGGTGAGACCCCTGCCTCTGGCGGCGGTGCGTTTACAACCGCCAAAAAGTTTGCCAATGTAGTGTTAGCCGACGACATGAACCCGTTAGGGCAATGGACTACAAAGGTGAGAGTTAACATTTCTGGAGTTACACAACATGGAAGTAATTCCAGGGTGCGTGTTTACAGGGTTCTCACCCCAGACTTCATATCACCATCAGTAATTCACTATCAACTCATTAAGGAGTTCGCTGTAGGCCAAGTTCCTGCCTCCTTCGAAGATGATGGAACGATTGCTGGCAGGCTACTTTCACCTCAGCTTGAAAACTCAACCGGCGGCCTGGTTGCCAGATATGTGACCGAAATAGACGGTCGGCTTTGGGCAATTGGGTCAAAGAAGGAGTACCAGAAGTTATACTACACCGGAGCAGCTCCAGTGGATAGTGTCTATCCTCAGTTCTTCGTAGGAGACGGCGGGTACTTTTACGTGGCTTACGGGACTAGCTTTGAGCCAGTTACCATCAGGCGTGGCCGGGCAGACGATGGGCAAATATGTAACTTTGTTTTATGCTCAGGGCCAAACGCTGTTGGTAGGCGTTTTAACATTTTGTCGTTATCAACCACTTACGGCAACCAAAGTGTACACCAGTTTTACCCCTCAGAACAAAAAGGCGACGAAGGAGCTTATTCTACCTTCGGCGTTTTAGACTACTTGAATTCTATACTATACCCATCACCCGTTGGCTTTAAATCAAGTGGCATTAGAGCAACTTATACAGGGGATAACATCACTGCCTCAATAGACCAAAATATTCAAGATATAGTAGCAGCTATTCCGTATAAGACTCTTAAAAATATGTATGGAACTATTTACAACGGCAAGGCGATCTGGCACATAGACAACATGACTATGCTGGTGTTTGACGCAAGGTCAAATGGTGCGTGGGCCAGGTGGACAACTCCGCACAAGTGGTTTGGGTCAATTTCGGTAGACCAAGACCGTGTTGCTCTTTACGCCGTTATGGACAGAGAAGTCTTGAGGTACACAGACTTGGCAGACTTTAAGCCAAGAGACAAGTCAGGTGCTGAATTCCCTGTTATTTTAGGGTCAGGAAAACTTACTGTTGCTCCTGACGATGGGAGGGAGTGGGTAAGACTGTTGCACGTCTTGTTTGTCTTTTCAGAAATGGAAGGCCCAGTAAGGCTGAGAGTGCAAGCAAACTCAAGGAGGAGGCTCGAAAACTATGAAGGAACACTGCTACTTAATCAAGAAATGTTTGGCAGAGAAGATTACCAAGGAAACGAACCGGTTAGCTTTTCTAAGAAAGTGGAACATAAAGGTGAATACGGGAGCGACTCACCTTGGTCAGACGGGCCTTTTATCTTGCGTCGTCAACCTACGTCTGGGACGGTGGAGGTACGAGTTAGGATTAATAAGGATGTGAATTACCTTAACTGGGACATCACTTCTCTTGAAGGGTTTATAGGGCTAAAGCTAGATGCGTTTGTTTATGAGTACGTAACCATAGGAGTAGGTCTTGACTTCTCGACTCGATACAACGAGGTCAGACTCAAAACAGTGAGGGGTTAATGTGTCAAAAGCAGCAAGAAAACACGTAGATGCCGCGCTGGCTGTGGCTAGGGAGCGCTGGGAACGAGAGCAACCGAGGTATGTAGACAGGAGCCCGTTCGCAATACAAAACTCAAGGGCTGACTACACTAGTCAGTTCTTTAACAAGCCTGTAGCACCAGATATGAGTGAACCTATAAGGCAGATGGCTAGAGACGTTACCACACTCGAAGAAAACCCAATCTATCAAAGGCAAACGAAACACAATTTAGCGTTTGACCAGATGGTGGGAGCAAATCAGCCAGGAGCAAGCGTCGAGGAACTAATCAGGCAGCAAGTTGAACCTCAAATTGGTCAAGGTACGCTGGGCCCGTCAGCGAACCCAAATGATTACTATCGCCAGAACAGAGAGACAGCAATCAGGCTTACTCAAGGTATGGCAGGAGAGGGCAGGAGAGGCTCGGGCAGCGCGAGCGCAAACACGCTCGGCCTTATTGGCACTGCCAAAGGAGAGACTGTAGACCTCACAGAGGAACAGGCTGGAGTGCTGGCAGACCAAGCTTTTTCTTCTATCAAAAAAAAGCGACCAAATGCGACCGACAGTGAGATATGGTACGAAGTGATGATGGGGAAGCCACGAGCACCATTCGACGAGCAACTGAAAAATGAATATGCACAGGCAGATGCAGCAGAAAGAGCTTTCAAGGAGCAGTTTGGAGTTTGGCCAAATGACCACTCCGTTACTCCAGAGCAAAGACTTCAAGCAGCTTCCATCTACGAAAAAGAGACTGGTTACCGCCCTGAGTATAACGCTGCTGAACTTGGAAGGGCGCACCTGGCTGATGCACGAAATTCCCAGCAGTTTAACTTAGAAAACTTCTCCCGCGTGTACGGAGAAGGGATCCAAGAATGGGCAAATGACAATCAACTTGCCGCTGAGGCGAGAAAAGAGTTGAGTAAAGATGGATCTCTGACCCAAAGAATGGGACATGCTTGGCGGTTTGGGATGGACAATGTTATGCAACTCGCTGACAAGGGTTTAACAGCGAACCCTGGTACTAATGTCTGGGCACCAGAAGGCTCATTTCCAAGGGACGTGATGCTAGGGATACTCGGCATTGGCTATATACCAGGTGATATTCACGCCAATGCTGGCGATGCTCGGGCAGGGTATACCTTGTCGCCGAACTACGAAAACATTGTGGATTATGCCAATGAAGCAAGGAGTGGCAATGCAAATCTCTTCAGTAGGGAGTCACAAACTGCTGCTCAGCTAGGTCTTGAAGCAACTGCTACTGGTCTAGATATAGCATCAATGGTTCCAATTCTCGGAAAGCCACTTAAGGGTGCGGCAGTTGCTGGCAGGGCTGGGCTCAAGCAAACAGCCAGGCAAGCAGCAAGCAATATAGCTATGCACGGTGGTGAGGCTGGGGCAGTTAATGCGGCAGTTGAGTCCACTAATTATGGTCTTAGAAATGAGGCACAAGGCGGTGTGTTTAACAAGGACGAGGCTGTCTACGCTGGGCTGCTCGGTGGAGTCACAGGCTTGGCTGTAGCTGGTGGCATCACTGGTGCTGGAACAGTGAGAGCGAATCTAAAGGCTGGTGTCGATGCCCCTGTGAAAGTTGACGGAGACACGAAAGTTGACGCATATCCTCTCATTGATCAAATGTTTGAAAAAGGTAAAGACACAACAAATGACTATAAAACTCGGATAAGAGAATTACTCCCAAGGTTTAAGGAGACTATAGAAGCTGATCCAGCTTACACGCCGAAGGAGGCCAAGGAGCTCGTTGCAGAGGTTGAAACCACGCTGGTTGGCAGCATCGACGGGTGGGAGCTTGGTGACCAACGTGCATATTTTCAAGAGATTCAAAACTACGTAGACCAAACAAAGTCTATTAACATAGGTGACACAGCTGAGACGGCTCCGCAAGAGCATGGTCGCACTGTTTCAGACGAAGAGATTAGGCAGATATTTGAGGCTGAGCAAGCGAGGCTGGAAAATGAGGCTTCTCAGCAAGGAGCGGAGCCAACTGAGCTGCGTCATGAAAACAAACCCGCTGTTGATAATCCAAATACGAAAGGAGACGCTATGGGCGCTAAGCCAGATTATATCTCTGAGGCTAGCGCGCTCATAGAGCCAATGGCTCAAGCCTTAAGGGCAGATAACACCCTCACCAGGGGTGAAAGAATGCACCAGCTCTCAACCTTTGAGGCAGATGTTGCTGAAATAGCCGACATGTCACCAACCAGGGCCAAGATGCTGGTTGAAGACGCTCAGTCATACGTTGAATCAATGAAAACTAAAGATGGGACGCCTTCTGAGTCCGTAAAAGAATCAGAGCCGACTCCAGCTCAATGTGAGTCGGCCCCAGGCTCAACTCCCGAAAACAAGCCTGGCACCAAGTCAAGCGAGGAACAAGGCATCAAAGGTGAGGAGCAAAAAGAGAGAGCGAAGGCAGAAAAAGAAAACGGCGAAATAGTGGCTGACCCCATGGGCAAGACAGGAAAGAAGAAGACTTCACAAAGCAAGAAAAATACAGATGGAACCGTTGAGTATGAGGCTGTCGAAAATGAAAGACAGAGGAAATTTGCGGAGACCTGGGTTGAAGAGCACTCTCTTGCTGAACTAAAAGACATGATTGATGCTGCTGTGAGGGGTGAGCCTGTTGAGATTAACAACAGTCAAGGCTTTCAGCGCATTATACAGATGGCAGAAGAGGGGAAGCTGGAACTAGACAATAAGACATACAATAAGGTTCTAGAAGCTGACATTCGAATAAGCTCTCTTGGTGGACAGATTCTTCAATCTGCAAAGGTGTTCACGAAAAATCTGAAGGAAAACATTTCAAACGGAACTGCCACGACGGGCGAAGTGATGTCAGCAATGACCAGAACAGTCAAGGGTGTTAACAAGAGCCTACAGTTGTCAAGTGAAGTTCTCAGTGACGCTAGGGCAATATCTGATGGGTACAAACCACTTCTTGAAGAGAGACAAAGATTATGGACTGAGATCGAAGCTGAGGCTTCCATCAAGTCGAGCAAAGACCTTAGTGGCATCAGGAAACGGGCTACAGAGATTGAGAAAAGTATTAGACAACAAGATGCTGCTAGACATGCGTGGTTCGCAAAGGTCATTGATGATTCTGGCATGAAGAAATCAGAGAAAAAGAATGCGCTCTATGACTATATTCAGCAGCAGGGTATTTACCTTCACTCATGGGTTGATATGTCACTGTTGTCAAGTCCTGCTGGTAGGATATTTGACCAGCTGAATGGTTGGCAGGTTGCTTTTGAGGAGAACCTACCCTTAACGAGGGCCATAAACCTCAACTTTGCCAAATGGATCGCGACGAAAGGTGGTCAGCTAACAATAGATGTAACAAATTCAAAAGGAGATGTCATTGGGACGAGAAAAGTCCAGCCAGCTGGTCACATTGGGGTTCCGAGAGGTCTTGAGGGCGCGGCTGCTGTCAGGTACGGAGTGCAAGAGGCATTTGCTGAGGGCAGTCGTGCTATGGCCGATCGCGCAGCACTGAGAACCAAAGGTGACAGCAGGAAATCAAAGGTTAAGCACAATACCGCAGCTGGTGCAGTAATGAGAGAGATAACAACCTATGTTACTCAGCTTGGTGACATGCCAATCAGAGGGATGTCAAGGTCGTTTGCCATAGCCTGGTACAAGGATGCAAACATGACTATCGAGCAAGCATACCTGAAGTCTCTGGTTGACCCAGATGGGATTGTCCCAATCTTTGAGGAGAAGATGTATTTTGAACAAGGACTCGGAACAGTCAATTATAGCCTGTCGGGAATCGTCAGAAAGGGGCTGAATGAACTCTTAGAAAAAGTACCAGCATCAGGTTTCGCAAAAGAAAACGCAGTTAAAACTGTGGAGAGAGCCTTGTTTGGCTACTGGAATGTTCAGGTTAGAGTTGGCATGAGGGGCCTTAGTCGTGCCTCACTCGGCATAGCAAAGTTTGGTAAAGCGATGCTGTCCACCAAGGAGGGGTCGCTCGAAAGAGCCCTGGAAGTTAGAAGGGCTGTTGTTGACTGCAAGTCTGGGCTTGAGGTAGGTGCTCTAGGTTTTTTTGCTGGGATAGTAGGAATGGTGACTGGTGCAATGCCTGACAGCGACGAAGAGATCGCACTCTGGGAGGCTGAAGGGAGAAAGCCGTATTCAATAAAAGTTGGAGATACATACCTTGAACTAGCTCGTCACCTTGGTGGATTCGCTACACCATTTATTGTTTATTCAACGCTTGGTGACGGAGTTAAGAGGGGCCATTCGCCTGAGAAAATAATTGTTGATGCGACAATTGCTTCTATAGATAGCTTTGGCAGTTTTTCTGGGGCTGAGAACCTCTTGAAAGCGACCAAGGACATAAGCCATTTTCTTTCCAACATTGAACAGGGGCCACCTCGCGGCCTACAGACATTCGCAGCCGGCATGATAAAGATGCAAATCCCGTTTGGCTCCTTCATTAATCAGTCAACAAGTTTGGCCGACCCGTATCAAAGGTACTCAAATGTGCCAATCAACAATGAAGTACCATGGTCAAAAGACAACATCACAAGCTGGCTCGCGGGACTGGCAGCAACGTCCGTCAAAGGCGTTGGAGGTCGGTTCTTTATGCCCATCAAGCAAGATTCCATAGGTCAAGAATTGACGAATTTTGACAGATTCAGAATGTTTACCATAGCGAGCCTCAATGTTAATGACGATCACCCAGTTCTCGAAAACGCAAGAAGGCTCCATTCACTTAACCTTCCTGTGATGCCGTCGAACAGACCGATAGTTGCCAACGATGCTGATGGGAACAGGATTAATCTTGACACGAAAGAACAACACGCAGTCTACTCTGCGGTCGGAATGAATGCTATGCACAGGCTCGACATGCTGGTAAGGTCAGATGAGTGGGAAGAAATGACACCAGAAGAACAGCAAAAGGCATGGCTTAAGGCCAGAGACGAAAACAAAGGCGCAGTTGTCGCTGAGACCTTGCAAAGACTGGGCGTTTCTAATGTTGAGGGAATTAGCACCACTTATGACTATAGCGACTCACTCTCAGAGGAAGACCTAGCAGTTCTTAGAGCCTACAGGCTTCTCGATACTGACGATCAAGGTAAGTGGCTAGAAGACAACACCAACAACTTCACTTATCTAAGAGCCACGTGGAATAACAAGGAGTTGCTTGATCAGCTTACTGAAGCAGACCGCAACCTTCAGTATACAAACAGCCTCGCTTATCAGCTTGCAGCGGCAGAAGTCAATCTTATCTACGACATAGACCCAAGACTTCAAGAGTTGTATAGGTCAATCAATCTTACTGAATGGAGAGAGCTAAAAGATGAGGACTACGAACTTTATGAAAGACTTTTGTGGTATGACACACTAAGAGCAGGGAAAGGATGCTCAAGAAAAGATAGTAACCATAACAAAAATAAGTACTACGAAACCAAAGGCTCCAGAGACGGCTCAGGTGTCTCGGGCGGCGGTCGCAGAGGAAGCGGCGGTGGTGGTGGCTCGACTCGTTACCATGTTCCCTCATTGTCAGACCTAAAATTAGAGCAGTTCTTCCCCAAAGGCAAGGGAAAGCAATCATTCAGCGAAACAACAAGCAAAAAACCGAACGCACCAATCACTCTAGACTACTCCAAGCCTACGGTTAGCGCAGGTAAAGGCATGAAAATAGAACCCATGAACTTCCAGAATACAGCCAGCACCGTCAAGTACAAGAAGGGCGAGACAAGCCAGCCAGTAACAGATACCAACTACATGCGATTAGCAAAGGGCGGTTCTGCTCAAAGCAGCTTCAAGACAGGTTACACAGCGGGAGGAGTGAGGATATGATCACAGTACCATGCTCGTGTCACGCGCCGCTATCTTTCTCGCTTGGCTTTGCCAAGAAGATGACAAGAGTGGTGCAAGCTGCAAAGATAATGAAGAAAGTTGCGAGAGCTGAAACATCGTCAAGAATCGGAATGTGCCCTGTGTGTGGCCTTATTTGTGCAGCAGCGAAAAAAACTACACAGGTTAGCAGGAGAGCCGGGAAGAAACCAAGACCAGCTCCGGCTACTAAGGCGGCGGCGGATTTCTTAAGCTTTTCTGCTGACCCTGAATCCTCCATCCTCTTCCACAAAGCAAAGAACGGTAACAATAGAATAGTAATAACAAGGACAGCGACCACATGCCAAGGCAAAATTGATAAATATAAAGATAGCGCTTCAATGACTGAGAAGTCGTTTGTCGGTTCAAACATTTGGTTGAGCATTGGTTCCTCCTTTCTAAAAAATCAAATGCTGACTACGGTGAACCCACACTCAGGGCACTTGCCAGTTTTCTCTGGCACCGCAACCATAAGCACGCCTTCACTAATACTAATAAATCTGACTGAGCACTCTGGGCATTCAACCGTACTGTCTAAAACTACAGCATCGCAATTTGGGCAGTACTCGTTCATGAAACCACCTACACCCCTCAAAAGACCAGCACCCATCTACACCATTTTCGCAACGTCACGAAAATGGTTCCCGACCGTTAGGAGCGCCTAGTGGACATAACTAAGATCAAAGACAATTACTCCGAAGCCAGGCAACAGGCACAGCAGTTCGAGGGAACGTTCTCTCAGTACCAAAAACTAGCTGGCAATGTTGCCGCAAGAACTTACGGTAGCAACCCGTTCCCTTACGGCGAGGGGACGAGTGCTTCGCTTATTATAAAGAAAGCTCAGCGAGTTCTCAAGCAAATGCCAAAAGGAAAACTAAGAAATATCGCCAATGAATTCATGTGTGTCATATGCGAATTCATTGTCGAGGAGATTTTCTTTCGTTTTGCTCGTCTGCAAGAGGGGCTCATTCAGTCCTGCTGGGTCGTTATCAGAGACGGCTTAACCTTTGGCTTTAAGACAGTTACGCCTTACTTCACTAAGGTTAATGGTGCTTACACTGTCGATTTCAAGATGCACTACTGGGCAGATGTGTTCCCGGCTCCTGGCGTCAAAAATATTAACGATGGTGACGTGTTCATCCGAGACTGGTGGTCAGAAGAAGACATTAAGGCACTCATAAAGGCAGCAGGCGAAGACGACACGTTAGACAAAAAGGCGCTGAAGGAGCTGCTAGAAAGTAAACCATCTTCTCGCTCATTGAAACTTCAAAGTGAAGCCAACATCCGAGCCAATGTGCCAAACTTGGGTTACGAAGTTGTTCGCTACTACGTCTTAGAAGATGGCAAGTACATGCTTTATATCTTCATGCCAGGCAACTCCGAGTTGACCATTCAAAAAAAGGAGCTTCCAAGCAGGGGACACGTAACATATTACAACGACCACGACGACCTCACGGCATATGGGTGCTCATTGCTGTCGCTCATAGGTGGTATCCAAATTGACCTTGACCAGTCACAGCAATCTAGAAGGAAAGCCCAGGAACTTGAGATTGATCCAATGCTCATATTGCGTGGCTACAATGTCGGTAAAGTTCAAGTAAAGCCAGGGACACTTATCACGTTGCCCCAAGAAGCAAAGCTTGATCCGTTCAAGCTAGAGACACCTAGCCTTTTGAACTACAACCAAAACCACAGTGCCGACCAAGCGCTTATATTCCAGATAGCTGATAACCCTGTGGCTAACGTCTCTGGTGATGTGACCAGCTCTGCTGCTATAGGCAAAACGCCAACCGCAATTAAACAAGCACAGTCTAACATTGACGCTGCTGATAACCAGACCCAGCACTCGCTCAAACTCTTCTTAGAGCAACTCTGTGTTGAGTCTCTAAAAATCTACTTCCACAATCTCCCGGAGACCTTCTTAGTTGAGGTAAGTCAGGAGTATGTACAGCGTCTTATGCCTATAGCTCCTGAGAGGTTCGTACAAGATGGTGTAGTGCTGGTGGAAAATGAGCTAAACATGTACGACTATGAGATAGACATTGACTCAGGTAACAATGATGTTGATGCTATGAAGCTTGACAGCGTGATGAAGATGTTGGGTCTCCTAGAGCAGTCTCCAATGTTGGCCCAGCGTGTCATGTCTCTTGGCATCGCTGACGACTTAATCAAAGAGATCGTATTTGCCAGTGGCCTCAACAATGATGCCATTGCAAAAAAACTCTCGTTCCTAGACTCTCCAAACATGGGGCCTCCTGCTGGTGGTGACCCGTTTGCAGGACAACCTATACCACCAGAAATGGCAATGCAAATGGCTGAAGGCCAAGGGCAACCAAATCCAGCAATGCAGACCCAAATCCCAAATCCAATTAGACAACAAGGGGTGATGTAATGGTTAACAGGTACACAGGCCCAGTCGCACAAGGCCCAGTCGCACCACTTCCCAACGTTGGTAACCCTCTTGCAGACCCAACACTGGGAGGGCAGGCTGGCACGTTTAATTCAGCTGGAATATTTGTTCCAAATACAAGCGCTACAGCTGGTAAGGTCGGTCGAGTTCCCGGCTTAAACGCACCTTATCCTGACCAACAAACACAGACATCAAGCTTTGGCTTCTCGGGTGGAGGCGGTGGAGGCGGTGGGGGAGCAGCAGCTCCTTCCTCGTTCGATCTGTCGCTTAACAACACAGTCAAGATTGTAACCAACGACTTGAAGCTACCAGCAGCCCTCAAGCCAAATGCAACAGATGAACAAAAGGCTCAGTTTTGGATTGCCAGTGGTGATTACTGGAAAAAGGAGGCAGAGGCTGTCGGCTCTCAGCTGAACTTTGAGAAAATTGAGCTTGCACGACTTGAAATGCAGTATCCGAACTTTAGTATGGATAAAAACCAGTCTCAAATCATCTTAGACCAAAGAGCAAAAGTGGCTGGTCTGGAAACTAAGTTTGGAGAAGTGAAACATAAAGCAAACACCATTGACGTTTCTGTCGGTGTTTCGACCACAGGAGACGGCGACAATGTGCGAGTCGTCAAAACTTATACCATTACTGATGATAAGGGCAACACGGTTTCAACTCAGTTTTCTGAAGACAACGGTGGTATGTCAGCTTCAGAACTCAGGCAAAAGCAGCAAGCTGACCAACAAAAGGCACTCAACGCTGACAACGCTGCTGTTTCTGCAAAGGCTCAAGCAGAAGTTACCGCCATGCAATCAAGCGCTGAGCGTGACTACGCAATCGGGGCAGCTCAGTCTGTGCTCGACGGCTACATGCAGCAGTACAATCGAAACCTTCAAAAGATTGACCAGGACTACGCTTCAGATAAACTCAAGAACAATCAAGAGTTACTCATGTCGTCAAACGAGACCGCATCCAATGCTGTCAAAAACTCCAGAGAAGCGAACAGCATATTAAGTCAACATAACCTGGGCGGCTCATCCCTTGGCGGAAGGCTCGGTCAAATTGCCTCTGAAGCTGCAAATAATGCCAACCAGGTCACGGCGTTAGCCTACAACAAGGCCATGAGGGAAGCTGACTCCAACTATGGTGACGCTCGCATGACTCTCGAAGATCAGAGGGCGCAATACACTAACCAGTTCAATCAATCAAGCGCTAAAGCATGGGCTGACTACTGGGGAAAAGTTGGTCAGCAAGCAGGGCAAAACTACGAGCAGATGTCCATCTACGCAAACCCTAACTACTGGTTCGGAACTATGTTTGACCAACAAGGCAATCGACTTAACAGCGCTTCGAACATGTCTTCTCAAGAAATGCAAAGTTACGCAGCGAAGCAAGCTGGCACATACCAAAAGCAGATGGACTTCTGGGGGAATCAACAACAACAAGCAAGCGACAGTCAAGCAAATACGAAAGCAGACCAGTATACATCAGCCTACACACTCCCAGCAGCTAAGACTTACCAAACAGCACTGGACTCATATCAACCTGTCAACTCAAACAGCGTTATCCAAGCACCAGGCTCACAGCCCGTGCTTGAGCGCAAGAAAGAAGGTGAGCTATGAGCAACACCTATAACATCAGAGACTGGCCGAGAGGGACTAACCCTCCGATAAAAATTAGTCTATCTGACATCGAAACAGGAGCACCAGTTCAGCTGGTCGGCTGTGTTGTCGTCTTAGTAATACGCAAAGAGAAGTGGGAAGACAGCAAAACTGATGATACTGCTTTAGTAAAAAGGCGTGTTGCCTGTCACTCTGCTATTGACGCAGCTGGCTTACAAGAGCTACCTGGTGTCATGAGTGGAGACATCTGCTGGCTCTTAGAAAATGGTAGGGCAGTTGCTTTTGACGGAAGCGAGTGGACAGAGCTTAATTCGGTTGGCAACAACATTTTAGAAGGCGAGTTAACCATAAGGCTTACTAGAGAAGAAATGCTCCTCCCTGTTGGCATTGTTTACTACTCAATTGACATCTTGCTGCCCGATGGCGAAGTCGTAAAAGCCCTCAAGGGCAAGATTCGCATTACAGACAACACAGTTAACGTAATTTAGGAGGCGACATGACAAAACTAAGAAGAGTGTCCGCGAATAACACTGATGAAGCAAGAGAAGTGGCTATCTCAGGAGAGTCACAAGTGAGTGGAACCATGATTACTATGTCTGTAGATCGTCCTCTTGAGGCATGGCCCAGTGAGGTTGATTTCATTACTTACGCAAGAGACGACAACGGAAGTGTGATTGAATCCTCTCGTGTGGTCTGGAGAGGGACAGTGGAAGGTCACACTAGTCTTAAAGCCACTAGAGTTGGTGGTGCTACTAATGTACTTCCAGCATACGGACACTTTGCAACTGTTGTGCCCTCTCATGTGTGGGCAAACGATATTGTTGACACTTTGAGAGCTAACATTGCTGACGATGGGGCAGCTGGGCTTAGGAGACAAGACGGAGGCAACCCTTTAGTGTTTTCTATCGGAGCTAGCAGCTCTAGCCCTACTCCTAGTGCTATTCCTGGGAGAACTATCGTCTTTCTTAAACCTCTTTAGGAGCTGACATGAACTATTACGACAACTTCGCTCAACACCCAGGTGGTGGAATCAGGCTCTCGCTCGAGCTGAAGAGTGTTAACCACTCACTGACTCAGACAGTAATTCTCTTCGAATCAGATATACAAGTAGAGAACACGCTGATACGACCTGAGCCTGGCGACTTCGGACTGATAACAGGCTGGCAACTTCAAACCAGCTACCGAAACATGAGCACTGAATCTGGATATCCACAGCAACTGCAACTTGATAGCTGGTTGCTCCAAGATGTCGTGGTAGCCGGCGCTGGTTGGCATGATGTTAACCCAATCACTTCAGTCGTAACTGTTGAAAGGAAAAGTGAAGGATACTATGTGATCCTTTGCGCATCTGCTTTCACGCCATTTGGTGATGGGCTCATCCCACTGTCTGACGACCATCTGCCGACGGATATGCCTCTCGCTGTCCACATCCCTCCTTTGTCAGAAGATGCAAGCGAGCATGAGTACCCTGGACCTGGCGACGATGGTGACGACGAAGACGGCGATGGCGATGATGGCGATAGCAGTGACGACGGTGACGGTGGCGATGGCGATGATGGCGATGATGAAGAACAAGTAACAATCGTGCCACCTGTACCGAGTCGCATTAATGCTTATGGAATCATAGAGATCAACAGAGAGCAAGTTGAGGTTAACTTAACCAGAGACATTTTGCTTGAGGCAACTATTTAGGAGGTCACATGGCAGCAGTGCACAACGGTGATGGTAACTACATAAAGCATACGTATGGCAACTTGTGTGCAAGTATGTACGACTTGACAGTCGGAGGCACAGAATATACTACTCGTGTAGACTTTGACGGTGCCGCTTGGGTTGAAAACAAACTTTCTCACGGAGCAACCACCTGGGGCTTGCACTGTGGAATCTCAGACAACAGCGCAGGTAGCTTTCCTGCAAACACAGTCTGGCTTAACGAGTGGAAGCCAGCGGGGATAAACACAACTAATTTCGGCTGGAACCAAGTCAAGAAACTGTCTGCTGGTAGGGCCTATTTCAAAAAGGACACTGACTACACCTTGACATTGAGAGTTCGATTTTGGTCTCCTTGGGGGCTTTCTGAATTCACAAGAAATGTCACTGTCCCAAAGCTCAAAGAGGCCGCAAAGCCTCCTGCTCCTACAGTAAGTGGCACTGGCAACTCAAGGAGCGTGACCTGCCCTGCCGTGACAAACGGGGTAAGCTATGCGCTTTATTATTCGTACAACAACTCAACTTGGACACGGCACGGTAGCGTTACTGCCGGCACTGCTGTCAACAGGAGTCTTACGGCTAACTCACGAGTTTGGTTTCGTTACACAGCAACAGGCTATAACGGCGTGGAGGTGACTGGCGCAACAAGTGGTGTTCACTACACCCAGCCGTCGGCCCCAAGCAATCTGACTGCTGCAATAAGTGGCGCAAACGTGAAGCTCGCATGGACGAACAACGCTACCTATGCAACAGGTGTGTTAGTCCAAAGGTCTACCACCAGTAACTTTGCTGCAACCACTGACATTTATAAAGGCGCTGTTGTAAAAGAGTTGACTTACACACCGCCGTCTGGCACTTATTATTACCGAGTCTATGCAACAGGGCCATCAAGCTATGGAAACACAGGCCCAAGCAACACTGCAACAGCAATAACCATGCTCGCCCCGGATGCGCCATCAAACTTGGTAAGGACAGGGACTTTTAACAGTAACACCATCGCCTTGTCCTGGACGAGGAACGCCAGTGCCTCAAACAAACCATACAGTTCCATTGCTGTAGAAACATCCACTAATGGAACATCATGGACAAGCGCTGCTACTCTAGCTGGAACAGCAACTGCATACTCAGTTGCAGCGTCCACCAATACGAGAAGGTGGATAAGAATCAGGGCTGTCAATGCCGCTGGCAACAGTGCATGGGTGCAAACTGGCCCTCACTCGACTACGCTCCCAGCTTTGAGTGCTACAAAAAGTACGCTAGCACTGGTAGCGTATGGCAATTCAAACCATGTTGTACAAGCGCAAGCATCGTGGGGGTTTGCAAGTGCCCCAGAAGTCCCAACAGGTACGACAACTTTTGAATACCAATACTCAACTTCGAGTAATAATGGCTCTACTTGGTCTTCTTGGGCTAGCATTGGAAACAGTACTTCGAGCGGGTTTACCTCCTCAAGCTCTGTGACAAATCCAGTTGGCAGGAGGCTGGTCAAACTTCGTTGTAGAGCAACAAGAACTGGCTGGGGCGGCGGCACAAGGACAAGTAATTGGTCAGAAAGCAGCCCGATTCTGGTTGGCAGAGACTCTATCCCTGCAACACTAACCTACAACAAGAGCACGAAAGCGGCAACCATCAGGCTAGCTGGTAATGACTGGTACAAAGCGTACCCACGTCGCGCGAAATTATACGTTGACAATGTTTTAGCGTGGGAGCTAGGGAGCAATTTTGACTATACAGAAGATGGAACCGAAAGGGTGTTCTCTCCAGCAATCACACCACCAAAGACCAACTTTACACTAAAAATTGAAGTCACTAGCGACCTTTGGGACAAGGCATCTGTCACTACTTTAACTGTAGAAAACGACACCCATGCTATCATGATGGGAAACACTCGCTATCATGTAATTTTAGTTCATGAAAACGGGGTTATTCAGCCTTGCTCAGTGAGTGTAATTAGGTAGCAGCAGCTTGCGTGGTCTTTCGTGGTTTGAGACAAAAAAGTCCGCCTCACTGACTGAGGCAGACTTTTTTAATCGGTCTACTGACTGCTGCTATCAGAGCCGCTCCACCAATTAGACTCGGCAAACAATCTCCAAATTGCCATTCTATCTGGGGTGCCCCAGCCTTTCAAGATGTAATTTCGCAGAGCTTCTTTATCCTTGTTTTCGTCTCTCCACTTTGAGTACACCAATTCAACAAAGCTTTCGAACTCATTCAGCCCAGTTCCAGTATGTCTGATACGTCTTTTGCCCATAAGGATTACTGTCCTCTCTGTAACTCGAAAACGCAAATGCAGAGTCTCCATCATAGTCAGTTTGGGTTACTTCAACTTGTTGAGTGCACCTATCAAACACAAAACTCATGCAGTCAACAGCGTCGTCATGGACATTTTTGCCTTTTGCGTTGTAGCTCATTATTTGGTCATACAGTGGTGACCAGGAGTGCTTCCATGGCTCAGGAAACCAGACATAATTCTGACACCAGCCAGCGCTTAGCAATATCCTTGCCTCCTTGTTGGTGGTCGTCATTTCACTTAGAAACACGCAGTCTTTTCTCCTCATTAAGCGACGCACATTCCTTGCAAACAGGCGACCGCCATTGTTTGACTCGGTGAAAGCGATTTTGACTGCCCACTTGTCAAACATTTCGGCTACTTGAACTTCTGTAATCTCCATTTGAGCGTCTGATAAAACGTGGTCAAGTATGTACGCTGTCCCGTCACGTAGTATGTATACGTATGAGCAAAGGTAATCCTTGCCCTTGTCTGCTGTGTCTGTGACGGAATAGACGCACTCCTCTTTGCCAGGGACTATATCTCTGACAGGATAGGTGTTAAACTCGTTGTAGAGACGACCTGCTATGTCAACAGGCTTTTGAAGGTAGATAGCTTGCTCAACATGTGGTGACATGAGCCTTGTCTTTGCTCTCCATGATGCTTCGTCAAGTTGCTCAGGACAAAGAAAGGTCATTTTCCCGTCCTTGTCAACTGAGTAAGCTGGGTAATCAACATGCATACAATCATACTCAGCAAGAAACTGCCCTGCTATGTCCTTGAGGCTCCAACGTTGCATCACAACTATGATCTTCCAGTCACCTTCAAGCCTTGACATCATGGTGTCAAACACCCAGGCTGACAAGTCCTCAAGCACTGAATCTGAATAAGCTTCTTTTGGGCTACGGATAATATCATCGAAAATCATTAGCGTACAACCCATCCCTACGGCTGTTCCGCCTGGTGATGTGGCCAGGTACGAGGGAGCATCCCTCGCTCCAACAAGCGCCCAAGACTCAGCAGCAGCATCCTTTTTTGAGACCTTGGTGTCTGGAAAGATGTCACCGTACTGAATCTTCTTGCTTTGCCCTGTTGGAGTTTGGATTGCGTTTCTAGTCTTCTTTGAAAACCTCGTAGCCAAGACTTCATTATATGAGCCAGTCATAACCCGTGCATTTCTGTCTCGTCCGAAAGTCCACTCGGTAAAAAGTTGAGCAGTAAGAGACTTGTAGTGACGTGGAGGCAGGTTCAAAACTAAGATACGTTTTTCGTCTTGCTCAAAGAACAGTTGCATTGTTGTGCACATATCTTTTAGCCAGGGTCGTTTCTCATTATAGACTGCTGGTATACGCAACTTGCAGTACTCCCAGAAATTCCTGCGAGCAAGCTCAATGCGAACGAGACGCTCACCGGCTGCATCAAGTTTGTTAATAGAAGCTTTGGCCATAGTCAATTGGCTCCATGTCTTGTGGCTGTTCGATTTCAAGGGCTGCTTCATACCCGAAGTTTTGAGCAGCCGTAGCAAACAGCTGCTGGATAGGGTGTAAAATCTCAGCAGCTATTTTTCTTGCTCGAATCTCAGCTCTCACATTGCACACTGGCAGTGTGTCCGCTCGATTGAAAGCGTTTATGGCATCTTGTACGTGGTTGGCATACTGCTGAAAAGTCTCTGCCACTTCTTTATTGGTAATTACTTGAGACATTATCTCCTTACCTTTCTGCCAGTGGCCATGGAGATAGCCCGGCGAACAGTGTCGTTGTAGCCACGGTTACCATATGCTCTCTTAGCCATAGCTGCCATAATGGCCTTTTCTGTGTCCCACGTTTCTCCTTCTGTGCACTTAACAACAGTTGCTGAACCATCTGCCCAAAAAATCACCGTTCTTGGGTAGACAATATTTACACCATCAATTGCAGGGAGAACAACAGGATGTGCCTTTAGTTCTTCTATTGTTTCTATGTTGTCCAGGACAAGGCGACTCGCAGCGGCAAGCCTCTTTTTGATTTTACTCGTCTTCAATTTCAATCTCCATTTCTACGCTTGACTCACCTGCTGGTAGCAGGGCACGGAGTTCAGCCTCCGTGAGCCCTGCTACCACAGATAGCTCTCTGTGTTCTGTAACTCTTTGCTCTAGTGGTTTGCCAAGTGACTGGTCTAAAATTTTGTGCATGTCGTCAATGTCGCCTTCAAGCATCGCCTTGGCATACTTTCTTACAACGAACTCGACAGTCAGGTCGTCAACAATCAAGACCAATTGACCTTCAGTGAGGTCGGTAAGCCTTGCCACCTTGTCTCTTATGTTCAAACACCCATCAAATAGCGCTTGTGGCCTTATTCTCTCTTGCGAAAAGCAGGAGTCAAACAGGTTTTCCATGCGCTTGATTTCAGCACGTGTCGCTTCTGCAACAGCTGGGAGTAGGCCGGTGGAGACACCTTCTGCCTCTACGGCCTTTCGCTGAACTTCATACTTGAACAACTCGATGGTTGCAAAGTCTTCAAGTTGAGTAATCATGTCAACTTTAGCTCCAAGTCCTGCTACTTCTTCAAGATAGTCAAGGCGAGCTTCAATATCATCTTGCATGAGCTTCATAATAAGACTCCATTATCTCTACGGCGGCAAGGCAGCCCTCCTCGATGTCTTCAAGTTCTTCCATTGTGTAAGGCTTCGGCTTCATTGCATCTATGACAATTGAACTCGCCTGCTTAGGCCCCACCATTTCGACCAGGTTAAGGTAGCCAGAGACATGATTACCCTCACGATATAAGTTGCAGTTAGAACAACTGGCGAATACGACTTTTGGGTTGTAAAGAGCATTTCCGTAAGTCCTGCTTATCATGTGTCCGGCTTGACTTTCTGCCCTGTAGTGCCTCCTGCCACAATACATACAATGAACTTCTGCCAGTGTTCCAGTAGTTCTGATGGCATCACGCATCTTTATGTAGTCGGCAAAGGCTTTCCAGGTGACAGATTCTTGCCACTTTCTTGAGCGAGTTCTCGGCATGACAACCTCCTTTTAAAAAGGAATCTCGTCATTGTAAACATCGAGTGTGCTATCATCGAAAACAGTGACTTCCGGTTTGGCGCTTTGGTCGGCATTAGGCTTGGAGTCACTTTCTGTCTGCTCTCTTCGTTTAGCAAGCAAGTCACCAAACTTGTCAAAGCCAGACGACACGAGACCAAGAGGCTCGCCATCGTTATCCCAGCCAAGGTCAAACTGTGATCTTACCTTGCCTTCGTACTCGTTTGGCTGTACGGTAATAGGGATTTTCAGGTAGACAAGCTCTTCTCTTGCCAACAGCTTGAGGGCTGTCTTTGGCGTTGTTGGCTTGCTCCCAGTTGGCTCAAGCCCAGCCATCTTGAGAACGCGCAAAACTTTGTCTTGAGACATTTCTCTTGCCTTTGGTGTAAAAAACCACTTGATCTCTCTAAAACCTGGGTATTCAGTCTCTTCATGACTGTGAAACTTAATACCAAGGTATTCTGTCTCATTAGAAGTCTTGCCTAAGTAAATATCTTCAATGTATCCTTCAATAACATCATATCGCGCCATGTCTTTTCCTTCCTACGCCGCTTGCTTTTTGCTTGCTCTTTTAATCGGTGGTTTAGCTGGTTCCTCAGCCCTGTTGATCCTCTCGGCCTCCACAATAACGTCATAAACACCGCTCATGGGATTTTCGCATCGAACGACCTTCCCACAGCGTCCCTTTACCCAGTTCAAAATGTCAGTTGCGTCTCTGCTGTACGAGCCAAAGCAGGGAACAGCAACGCCCTCAGCATTCTCAGTGCTATGCATGACGATGTAGACCTGCTTATCGCTGCCCAAAAGTGGTCTTAAAACCTGTTCTTTTACCAGCTCACCAACAGTTAGCGTGAACTTGCCGTAGGCACCACGTGAGTCAGCCTTGCCAGTCATACCAAGGGACTTTTGGGCTCGTTGTTCGGCAAACGCGACTGCATCGTCAAGAAGATCTAATACTATTGTTGTTAAACTACCTTTAGACCCTCCTGACACACCATACTTAATCGCATCCATCAAGTCGTCCCAGTTGTCTGCTTCTGCGACCTGGCATCCATCATGTGCATTTCCATCGGTGCTGATGAAAAGTGTTTCAGGCAGGTCAACTTGGCTATTCACGTAGGTTGTCTTGCCAGATAGCGGCGAGCCCATAACGACCTCGTTCACCCTTTGAGTTGCCTTCATAACCTTTATTTTTAGTGCCATTTTTTACTCCTTCCTATGTTGTTCGTTTCACTAAGCTTCACTTGCCCTCCTAACATAGTAGCCACCAGATCGCTGAGCAGTCTTTTTTGTGAGTTGTTCTACTCGCTGCTTTGATATGCCCAAAAACCTTGCAGCTTCTACCATTGATTCAAACGACAGATGCTCACTGTCGCTAATTAACACAATTCCTACCTTGGCTTCTTTTAACTTCTCTTTTTCAACATCGACTTTCTTTGCTCGAAAGAGCAAATTATCAGGCCCATAGGGCTTTTCTTTGTCAATACGCTCAGTCCTGTGCCATGTGTCCGGCTCGTTGTCGTCCATCCACTTAATGAATACTTCAATGTCTTCTTGCCACTCAGAACACAACAGACCGTCCTTGCGCCAGTAAATCCACCTTGAATAGTGCTTGTGATGGTACCTTTTGTGAGTGCCTCTGTCTTTGTACTGCTTGCAGCTACAAGAGTGTGTTCGCCCTAGTACAACAGCGCTTGTCGATATGACTTTTTCGTTTCCACAATCACACTTAAACAAGGAGCGACCACCACCGACCGCCTTAATGACAGTCAGCGAGCCGTAGCGCTCACCGTTTCGATTAATTGCCTCTTTTGGTACCAACTTTTGCCTCCCTCCACTTAACCCAAAACTCCCTAGAGTTTTTTTCAAACACTTCATGGACACTTGCATCTGGAGCAATTTTAATTACGGTAATGTCAAGGTGCCCCTCTTCGTCATAAGGGCTTTTGCCACTGTCGATTTGAGGGCACTTGCACCAAAGCAGAACACCGAACGGCTCGACTTTCTCTTCTAACCCAAGCAGCCACAGTTGCCATTGTACCTGGTAATAGTACCTTGGGTAATCCTTCATGAGATTTAAAGGACAATCATACTTGGATGTCTTGGCTTCTATAACAAGGCTTGCGCTGCGAATCAGGCCATCAAGCGTTGCTCTGCAATAATCTCTTTTGATGCTTACTTGCAGCTCTACCTCTTCATGCTCTTCTGCGAGACAAAACTGCTCTATGATGTCTCTTTCGAGTCTAATACCGCGAATCATTTCATCACTCATATAGCCACTGTCAGCTAGCTTTGATTTGATTAGCGAGTCATAGCTTCCAATGTAGATGTTGTAAGCATCAGCAGAGCCGATGTAGTCCCTCATTAATCCTCCTTTTCAAGCTCTTTAAACTCAGGGTCACGGTCGTCCAGAATTGCATCAGCCAGCTCAAGCCCGTTGTAGAGACCTGTTTGGTATGGGCCAACGTTCCAACTTCCGTCTTCTCCTTGTTTTTCCTTGAGGGCTTTTACACAGTAAGCTCTCTCTTCCAATGGTGGGACTCTTTCGGTCATAGTCCTCCTTTCTTTCATTACTATTTCCTGCTTGCCAAAAGCGAACTAAGAACAGTCTGACATTCCTGATAAGGAAGTCCAGATATTCTGCCCCTTAGATGCACTAACTCTGACAAGTCCTGTATTGACAATTCCCCTTTTTCAACTCCATTCAGCAGGCCATAGCCCCAAGAGTAAAGCATGTTGTTTCTGTTCCCTTTCGGGAGAGGGGAGAGGTTATAGCACATGCTTGAGCTTGCTGTGCGTTTTGATGGATACGCCTTTTTTGGCTTCACTAAAGTCAACATGCTGACAAGAAAGCCAGGGGCAGTTGCAATGTAATGCTTACTGAGGACTTCATAGTCTGCGCCAACGCACACATAGCCGTCCGCATAGCGAACATCAACGCCAGCAGTCAGCTTTCTTTGTGGGATAACTATGTCGCTTGGCACCTTGTACCAAACATGCCAGCCTCCACTCGCTGTTTTATACCGTAAGGTGTTCGGTAGTTCAGGAAGTTTTGAGATACTCTTTGTGCCATCTACTTCTCCCTTAACGTCAACATCAAGAACAACGCAGCCGTGCTCTGCCGGAACTATTCCGACCTGAGCAGCACCGCCGTGAAACAGTAGTTCGACAGGGCTTCTGTTAGCCCCACTCCTCCACTCCTCGCAAGGCACTTTATTGTGCGTTCTGAACCCTTTCATTTGCTCTATCATAGTCCCTCTTCTTTCATTCTCGTCCTAAACACATCATGGTCAGTGACAGCAATAACCCTTGAAATGCCTCCTTCAAAACGCATCGGCTTTGAGCTAAGGCCGTAGTAATTAAACCAGCGTGTCTTCTCAAACCTTGCGACCTCTCTTACTTCTGTTCCATGTATGTATGCGCCGTGCCTCAAATCATACTTTGCCATGAGACGATACGTTGCGTCTTCAAGTACAGGTGGAAAGTCTTCTTTGTCGTTTAGGTCGATTTGATTAAATTCAAATATACCGCCACAGTCTTCAAGGTAATAGTTGTAGGCATATAAAAATAGACTCGCTGCACCAGTCACAGATCGTAACCACTTGTAGTAAGGAGCGAACTCAAACTTGGCAAAACCTCTCTCTGAGAAGGTAATTCCAACTTTTCTCCTCAGTATTGCATCGCTATTGTCCAGTGCTACCTTTTCGTTGGTGTCAACATAAAGAACACCATCAGGGATGAAATCATGTGCATTGACACCAATGGTTCTGCCTATGAACTTATCTCCTGTAGCCAGTTTCTTTAACTCAGACATGAATTTGTCGGCGCCAGACATTTTACTTTCAGGAGCATGTAGCACCAATTTGTTTTGCAGCCGTGCGTTTGCCTGATACCTTTCATGACCTTGAGAGGACAAACCAGAAAAGTCCGTGACGGAATACTTGTCACCAAGTAAACATTCAAAGTGCTCAATGTAGCTTGATTTGCCGGAGCCACCAGCGCCTTTGAGGACAAAGAATTTCTCGTTACCTCTTTTGTAGTATGGATATACTGTCGCTAGTATGAGGTTGTGGCGGCTGTCTTCGTCTGGGCAAACCAGGTCAAAGAACGCTTCAGCTTTCTTGAGGTTAAATGTGGTGCTTGGTATGATGTGCTTTGGAATCATTTTGTCCGTTAACTCTTCTCTGAGAAGGCCGCCATAAAGCGTGTTGCCAATAGCAACAGCTGAGCAGACCTCCATTGGTGCAAGTTCTGGGCTAAGCGTGAGCATGTCCATGAATATCTGATATATTCCAGCAAGTTGCTTACCTCCTGAAACACCATAAAAATCTTCGATGCTTTCTATTCTTCCCGTTAACCTCCCTATACGTCTCCAAAGCTCTGGCTTTCTCATCCCCGCATAGACTCCAAGAGTCCCTGCTAGAATATCGTAGAAAAATTCCAAGTAAGCGTTGTCCAGCAGCTGCGGTTGTAGCTTCACAGCGCCGTGCTCTGTCTTTTTCTTTATTGGATAAAAGGTCAAGTCTCCTCGATAAATCGCCCTAGGCATCTTTGTCATGAGCCCTTGTAGGCAGTCAAGAGGCTCGGTGGCAATTGGTGCATCTGGGTTCCCTGTTCCGTAATATAAGTTTTTGCTGTCAGTCCAGCAGATACGTGCCATGTCGTGTTCAAATGACGATGCGACTCGATAAGGGAGTCGCCTCCAATCGTAACTAAGAATAGCAAGTAGTCTTTGCTTAACTGGATTTGACTCAAACGTGGTCATTTGTTGACCTTTAATTGGTTTTGTCTTACGCGGCGACATATTTATCACCAGACATGACTGCAAGTAGCTCCTTAGCTTTCCTTATAGCAACTTCGTATTCTTTTGACCAGCCTCGGTATGACCTGCCGATGTAGATTACAAATCTCCTAGCATCTGGTGTTTGTCGAATTGTGGCGTACTTTCTGTCACGAGCGATTACCACGTCTCTTAGCCCGTTAGCTTCTGCGAATTCTCGAAGTTCAAAGTCTTCGTCAGTTATGATATTTTTTACCATTTTTAAACCTCTCGCTCGAAGAATTGGATACTAATCTACTTGGTCGGCTGCTCTCCGTATTTTGTAACTTAGCCTTGGTGAATCATAACGGAATTCCCTGGAAACTGTCGAACGATAGTTCCATGAAGCTTGGAGTAGCTCTTGCAGCTCGAGTTGAGTGAGCGGCTCAATGTCTTTTGTCTCGACTGTTATGTAGTCGTCACCTTCTTCAATCACGTTTAACCTCAGATCATCAAGAACCTTAATAAATGCTCTTTCTGCATTCTTGGCTGTGCTGAATCGTTCATCTTTACCTTCCTCGTACAACTCGTCATATAGGTCTGTTCCAGACTTATCAGCGTAATCAGGCTCTTTGGTTGGGTCGCACAAGTCCTCCTCTGCATTGTATGAGTCAAGCCCATTTGAGATAAAGCTTAGGAGAGTTCTTATTTCATCGTATGTTTCACCTTGTACCACTACTGCTTGCGCCATCTTGGCTCCTTTCTATTGTTTTTAAATGATAAATAAAAGCTAGATGCCTAGTGTGTTAGTCGCTCCTTCCATGTAGATATTATACCATAAACACCTAGCCATCTGCGTGTATATGCGCACTAGTAAATAAACACCAGTACTTATTCATTTGTTACGCCGCATATATATCGTACCCACATGCTTCTTCCCACTTGCAGCCAGAGCATGACGGTGCAAGCTCACACTCGCCCATGGCTCCGTAATCGTAGCTGTGCTTTTCTGTCGGCTCATTGATTATCTTTACAGTAGCTTGCTCACCCAACTCTGGTTTTTTACCTTTTACCCTTTCGCCTTCATGTCCTAAGCCGTGGGAATAGGCGCTGTAACATGAGCCAGTCCTCCAACGTGATTTCGCCACTTGAGGCACTACAGACCAATCAAGGCGGCCGATTACACGAACCATTTGTTTGAGAACTTCAAGCTGAACTACAAGCCCGAATTCAGAAATCCACTCCCTGGACGCGTCATGTTGGTTGTAGTAAGCCGCTCCCAGTGTTATTCCTGGAGGGTTTCCTGGTCTGCATATTTCAGCTATATCGTTATATGACGTTAGCTGCTTTGTTAGGCCAAGCTCATTTTCCATAAAGCTGTCGAGAGTCGAATTTGACGTGCTTCCGGAGTAAAAAACCCCATATCCAGGGCCATCAACCTCAACAAAACATTTATACTCAGACCAATCATGCAAATGTAGTCCTGGAGAAGAGCCAGTTCCACAAAGCTCTTCATCTTCACAAAACAACAGGGTAGGAGAGCGCTCCCAGTCAGCGGCTTTAAAAAGTGTCCAGCAACCGCAGCGGTCGTCGCCTCCCACCCCAGCTACTGAGTTTTTTGGAACAGACAATCTCCCTCTCTCGTAAATGATTGTCTTTGGTTCATCGCAGTAATAGGTATCCATGTGTGCCATTAGCACAAATGGAACTGTACCTTGAACAATTACTGATGATTTCCCTGTAGAACCGACAATTTCTCTGGCTCCGTTGAGGCCGAGAGCTGCGTCTTTTATTTCTTGTTGACTCATTTTAAGCAGCGCTTTGATGTCCACTTTCCTCACCACCTTCAGCTTGGCGCGGTCGGCAGCGTCTCTCAGCCACAGCGGGGATTATAACCATTTTTCCATTCACAAGCGATACTGTTTCATCGCCCACTGCCATTGATTTGGTGCAGTGATAGTGAGCACTCTCTATAGCGCACTGAAGTGAGCAGTAAATACCTTCTAGACCAAGACTTTCTCCAATGGTGTATCTTACTTCTTCCCTATCTTTTCGCGTAAGTATTTCGCCACAGTTCGGACATTTTTTCCAGCTAGAAAACAAGTGCGTTTTCTCTACCAATTCATGAACTTCTCTAGTGGAAAATGGCCTGTAAATCTCTTTTGCCTTCCAATTCCCCGTACCACTAATGCGCGAGTCCATATAGCACATAAATATACTGTCATGTTCGTTTTCAATTTGCTCTCCATACTCGTCCCAGTGGCTACTCTTGTTTCTACCTGCCAATGGAGTCCACTCCTCTAGGTCAAACACATCTTCGTCACAGCAGACAAGTTGCCCTGGTGTGATGTCTGTGCGTTGATGAAGACAGGTAGCCAAGTGTACAGTCCAAGCGTTGGCCATACTAGTGATACGGCACAAAGCCGTTGCGACATCAACATCAAGATGATTATCAGGGTCTTTCACCGAAAGCTCGATCATAGAAATGTCTCTTATGAGTTCTGTGGACATCCTGTCGATACAGTGACCATTACCTCTATAAAGGTTCCCATAGGCATGAAGCCCTGTTGTTCCCAAGAAGAGCATTTGAAAGCCTGTTTTCTTCCTTCCCTCATTGTCAAGAGGCTCCAAGACGGCTATATGAGGGTCAAAAGCGAGTTGCAGAGCAGTTCCTTCGTACTCCTTTTCGTAACCAAAACAACAAACTGAGCCTGATCTTTCACTCCCGATACTTGAGCCAGCCTTTTGTGCAGCAGAGATTATCGCACCTGGGTGAAAATTCAGTCTGTACGACTTGGTTTCTAGTTTAACAATGAGTTTGTCAGCTGCAACCATGCGTACCTCGAACATCGAGTTACTGCGTTTAGGTGTATCTTCATCAATCTCCATTATCTCGTTTTTTTCGAGTTCACTGATAAACGGCGGGATGTTATATATCGTGCCGTGTTCGAACCCAGCATAGCCCCAGAGTTCTTCTCGTTTCACATACACTTCATCAAGCTCGGCAAAAACTTTTGAGTAAGTCGTTCTCACGTCATATGAGCGCAAAATCTCATGCTCGCGCTCACCTATCACACGTCTGTGTTCCATGGTAAATCCTTTCAATATTTGTTTAATTAAGTTAGTTGAGCGTCTTGCAGCGCTCTAATAATAAGATTTAGTGCTCCTCCCATAGGCCGCAGTATTTGATGCTTGTGCAATAGATGTCGGTTCGTTCGCATCTATCTCTCTGTTCAAATCTCTTCTGTGCGCGTTTACACGTCTCGCAGGTGCCGAGGTCGAGGTTGCCATACTCAATGAGCATTCTCACGTTATTAAGCGCATCGTTGTACCCTTTGTCCCACTCGGATTCCTCATGCTCGCTTGACAGTTCTGAATCAACATGTCGCAGCAGCCTATCCCTATCAATCGGTCTCATTGTCTACCTCGCTTTCGTCTATATCTGAGTACGGCACTTCTTCCAGCTCGTTGCCGCAATAGCAGCAGTAAACCATGAGGTTGTCGCTGGGTTTGCCGTCAATGAGCGTGAAGGCTTGGTCGCAATCAGTTTCCCAATAGCTGCTATCTTCTTCTTCTGTCCAGTGGCATACGTCAGACATCGCTATCTACCTCCTTAACGACATCCTCACACCACTCACCATCAGGGTGCTCGCATATGTCTCTGAAATTGCACTTGCGTTGATAGCAGCAGTACTTGAGAGCCTTGTTGCGGTACTTCATCGCATCCTCACATAGTATGACGTTTTCCTTCGCTAGCTCAGCAATGTTGTCTCCCATATTGGTATGCGCTTCATCTATGCGGTCGGCAATGGCTACAAGACTACTTTTTCTGTTATCTATCACATCAAGATTGCACCAACCCCACTCTCTAAGCTCTTTAGTAATCGACATAAGCACCCTCCAGCAATTCACGTTGGCGGCGGAGAAGGTGGAGCATTTGCACTTTCACGCAACCACTTGGCACGTCCTCAAGGTTGTGTTTTTCAAGGTAGTCAACCCAATCTAACTCTGCATCTGCGTCTATCGCCTCTTGAGAATCGTGCTTGTCAAGGGTTACGCTGAAGCTTGGCATCCATGTCATACGTTCAGTCTCTACAACGATACCGTTGCCGGCAGCGTCACGACCAACGAAGTTAGCAGTATAAGAAAAGTCACCAGTTTTTATCCTGTCCCCAGCCTTGATGTGATTGTCGTTAGCGTCTTTGGGTAGCTCGATGTGGGATTCCGCGAAGGTGCCTCTGAGGCTTTCCAGTGCTTTGCTCCACTGAGCGTCCAATACTTTTTGGTGGGCTTCGTCAATCTGGTCAGCAGTGGTACTTATTGTTTTGCGAAAAGCGGGGCTGTTGATAGACATCGCGTAGTTTCGTAGTTCCTTAGTTATGCTCATGATGCTGCCACCTCCACCCAGACAGTAACCTCGCCCATGATTGCATCATGGACTGTGCCAGCTTTTACCTCGATAAGTGGGCACCAGCTTGGTAAAAAATAAAGACATTCTAAGTGCGGAGCAAACCACCCCTCTCTTTTCGGCATAGCGTGGCAGCGGAACAGCTTTTCATCATACTTACTATAGAAAGTGCAATGAATGCAGCTTTCAGGCTTGTCCGTGTGTATTAGAACTGTCATAGCGGTCTCCTTCCTATTGTTGTTAGTAGTTGTTGATAGTCCGGTTTGGCAAGCCTGGTCGGTGGCATGGTTATTTGTTCAACAGTGCAAGCAAGAACCGGCATGGCAAATATTGTTAGTACAAACAGAGCTATCACCAGTGTTAACTTTGTCCTCATAACAAGAACTGCGCCTCTTCATAGCGCCTCCAACCGTGGCTCTCTGTACGCACGAGTGTGTTAGATACTCTTCTGTTGACCATACAAACAGAACAAACATGAAGCCAGTGAGTGTCCTTGCTGTGCCGAATGTCAGAACACTCGGCGTAATCTATCAATTCACCAAGGCAATCGAAACTTCCTTCATCTAATGTTGTGCCACAATCGACACACTCGATTTTCAATACGTAGGTCATGACGCCTCCTTTTCAACTTGAATATAAATTTTGCTCACACAGCAAATGCATCACGATGGTGTCTGAGGAAACACTGCTGCTCACCAGTGATAGCTATGTCGATGATGTCAAACCTCACCTTTTTTGACTCTACTTTATTTCTCATTAGGTATGCGATAGCCGCCTTTTCTACTTCTTCGCGGTTCTTTTTAGTAAAGCTGGTCCTGGGAAATTCACCAGGTATTCAGCTTGTTCTTATCTGAATAAACACTAGGTCTTTGTCTTCTTCTATGATTGCGTCAACCTGTAAATCTCCATCACTCCAGCTTTTTTCAATGATGTTTATACCCTTTTCAGCCAGGTAAACAAACGCAAGCAGTTTACCGAGCTCCTCGTTGCTCGTCTTGTTGCTCATTATGATTCCTTCCTTGTTTTTCGATTCGAATAGAAAATAATTCTTGGCAGGGTGAAGCTGCTAATCCAGACGCTTGTACTTTGACAAGTCTGTCAGCGCTAACTCGTACATCCCGCAATATTTAATTCTTGTTATGAATTGTCCTGTGATTTTACACTGATAACCACCAGCCCATAGCCTGTTTTTGTATCGACAGGTTTCGCAGCTTGCGATGTCAAAAGAACCAAGCTCTATGCCTGTTGCAATGTCATCAGCTAGGTACGGGCTATCAGGGTCTTTTTTTATTAAGTCAAGTATCTTTCTTCCATCAACTATCATGTTGGCCCCGTTTCAATCTTAAGACTCTTAAAGATGAAATCAGCATCGAACCACAAAAAGTCATTTAGCGTTGTCTCATCAATACCGTTTGGGTACAACTTTTCTATCAGCTCATCTAACTCATCTAGCTTGCTAGCTTCTTCTATGGTTTTGTATGTTTCACTTGCGCCGCTCCACGGTTCGTATGAGCTTAGCGGCATTAGTATTTGCGCCATGGTGGGATCCCTCCTTGTTTTGAGTGTGTGTTTTAAATCGAAGTTTTCGATTCGAATAGAAAATGTTTTTGGGTATAGCAAAGCGCTCCCCTCCGATTGGAGAAAGAGGGGAGGGCTTGCTGGGAGTTGGTTATCTTGCTACAGCCGCTACTACTTGCGCTTGCCTTGTATGCCCGGCAGCTTGTGCTGCTTCTAGCATTTGCTTTGGTGTCATGCGGCGTGGTTTTGGTAGCTTGATTATTTGGTTGTTTTTAGCGTATGGGTGTACGCTGATTGCCCAATCACTGACTACGAAGGCTGATACCGGTAGTGGTGTGCTTGCTTGTAGCTTTCGGTCTTCCGGGTGCATGAGGTTTAATACCTTTTGCCCGTTTTTGAGTGGTAGCTTTCTTTTTATTTGTTTGGCTTCGTGCTCTTTTAGGAGTGCGTGCTGGTGGCTGGCTGACTTGATTGCTAGGACTTGCGAATTGCCTATTACTGTGTGCATGGTGATTCCTTCCTTTTTGCAACCTCCAACGCAGGACGTTATCAACCGTATTGGGTGTTGCTTTTATGTCTTTTAAGGGGTTGTCAGATGGTGGACGCGTTGTAATTGTTTGTTACGTTAGCAGTTATATTTTGAGCTTGTTTGTGTTACAAATTATGTAGATATGTTATTAGCTGTTACATGAAAAACGGCTCTTACGTTACAGGTTTGTGCGTGGAGTGAAGGTTAAAAGTAGTCACGTTACAGGCTGTGTTACGGCTAAAGTGCTGGTAGATGGCTGTTTTTGGGGTTTGTAACGCGTAACGCGAAGTCCTTCACTCTTTTTATTTGCCTTTTTAGGTGGTTTTTCCTCAAATTCCACTACTTATTGTGTTATTAATTATCATTTACTACCCTATATGTGTTACAGTGTTACAACGTTACATAGGGGTTTACCAGGGGTTTCATAAGATAATAGCTGTTTTTAGTGCTTTTTTTCACGTTACACATACGTTAACTATATAGTTGTGTCAAATTAATTTGCGCAGTATGACATGTTGTTTTCGCTCAATGTGTGGTGAGCGATACGAGTGGTTTTGTGGTAGTATTTTTGTTCTGGTAAATTTTCGATTTGAATGGAAAATTTACTTGGGCATCGTCAAGTAGTGTCAACTGGTTTAACCAAGAAAACACGCTGCATATTAAAACGGGTAGTATGCGAATTGATGAATACCGCTTTTAATGCTCATGATATGCTATGGGTAATTCTGATAATAATTGTTATGTAGAGTAATGTTGCAGCAAACGTGAGTTCTGCTTCTCCGGAGCTTTCTAATACCCAAGCTCGTCTGTCTAATACCCAAGCTCGTCTGAGAGCGAATCGTCGTTAGCTATCCAGCTTGCTACCTCGATGACTCGAAAATCACTCCTGGTGTCGCGAACGTATACTGTTTCAATGCCTGCGTTGAGCGCTAATCTCTTGCACATGGCGCAACAGTTGGCTCTATCTACGTATTCATTGGTGCTCATGTCTATGCCTACCAGGTAAAGTGAGCTGCCTATCATGTCTTTTCTTGCTGCACTGATTATGGCGTTTGCCTCTGCATGAACGCTACGACAAAGCTCATAACGCTCGCCACGAGGCACTTTACGCTCTTCGCGATAACACGACTCAATATCCGAGCAGTTCTGTCGCCCTCTGGGCGCACCCACATAGCCAGTAGAAATAACTTCATCATCTTTAACGATGACTGCACCAAAATGCCTCCTGATGCAAGTACCGCGGTTTGAAACCTGCTCGGCTATATCAAGGTAGTAATTAGTTTTGTCTCGCCTGCTCATGGTTCTCCTGCACACTTTCTGATTACTGGTGGCCATCATTGCGCTTGGTATATTGTAGCGATTTGCTCTATATTATTTGTGCAACAAAAGGATGTGCATACGCCACCCACGGTCTGCCACAAGTCTTTTTTTCAATAGTTTTGTATTATTATGAGAGGAGCATCATTAAGGGCAAGATTGCACAATGAGCCAAAAGGAGAATTGGCATGAGAAAAGATATGATGAAAAAGATATCAAAAGCACTGTTATCAGTCGTTTTATGCGCTACCCTACTGCCTCTGGTAGAGTTTGAGACTGCGTGGGCAGACGAGCTTTCTTTAGATGACGCCATCCAGCCTCAAGAAGAAGAGGGTCAAGAAGAAGCGCTCGAAGCCGTTGAGCCAAATGAATTGAAGCGAGAGGTCTCTGGTGAGGCGGTGGTTACCAAGCCTAAGGAGGCTGAGCCTGCTGGACAACTTGAAGAAACTGCCAATGAAGGGTACAGCATAGACCTTATGCAGGCTGATGACGAACTGGCAGTGCAGAGCGCCAAACCGCCCACAGCAGCTCTGGAGTACCGGACTCATGTTCAGAGCATTGGCTGGCAAAACTGGGTTAAAGGTGGCAAACAGGCTGGCACTACCGGACGTGCACTGCGAGCAGAAGCAATCAATATCCGATTGGCAAATAGCAATGTGACAGGTTCGATAGAGTATCGAACTCATGTACAAGGTGCTGGCTGGCAAAACTGGGTCAAGGATGGTGCCTTATCTGGCACTACAGGCAAGGCGCTCAGATTTGACATACTCAACGTGAGGCTTACCGGTGAGCTTGCACAGGCATTTGACGTGCAATATCGGGTGCACTCGGCACAGTTTGGATGGCTTGGCTGGACAGCAAATGGAGGACATGCGGGAACCTCAGGTTATGGCCACAGGATTGAAGCTTTGGAAATCAAACTTGTACCTCTTGGCAGCGCAACAGTGGAGACCAATGCCTTTGTCAAGCGCCCTATGACGCTTGAGGCTCATGCCCATGTCCAAAAAATTGGCTGGCAAGGATGGAGAGCGGGTGGAGATACCGCAGGCACTACCGGACGTGCACTGCGTATGGAAGCACTGCGCCTGAGAATCGCCAGTCCTGAGCATTCTGGGTCTATCGAATACCGTACACACGTACAGGGAATCGGCTGGCAACCCTGGGTAAAGGATGGAGCAGATGCAGGCACTACCGGACGCTCCTTGCGCGTTGAAGCCATTCAAATCCGGCTCACTGGCCAACTCGCCAGCCATTATGAAGTGTTTTATCGTGTTCACTCAGCGGGCGTTGGCTGGCTGGGCTGGACTTCTGGCCAAGATGGTTCCATGGCTGGAACCGTAGGCTTTTCATGCAGAGTGGAGGCCATACAGGTAAGGCTCATACCCCATGGAGATAACACGCCATTCTTAAGCGCTGGACCACCCTCTCTTGATGCCTCCCTCAGTGCTCAGGCTCACGTAGCTGGCAGAGGCTGGCTATCAACTGTGTCTGCTCGCGCAACAGTGGGAACCACCAAACAGTCAAGGCAGCTGCAAGCTTATAAACTCAATGTAAGCTCAAATGTCAGCGGTGGAATTCAGTACAATTCATATGTCCAAGGTCAAGGCTGGCAGGGCTGGGTGAGCAATGGTACCGAGTCGGGCATAGCCAATGGGGGCAAGCGGGTTGAGGCTATCAGGATACGATTAACTGGGCAGATGGCCCAGTATTTTGATGTGTACTATCGAGCACACTCGGCTAACTGGGGTTGGCTGGGCTGGGCGCGAAACGGCTCTAACTCGGGCACCACAACCCTCAACAGCGCTATGGAGGCCTTTCAGGTGGTTCTCGTGATTAAAGGGTCTCCAGCTCCTGGGCAAACAAGCGGTGCATATTGGGAAGCCCCTCCCCTGACGCATGCGCAGTTTATGATGAATTCCAGAGTGGCTGGACGTTTTAGCCCCACCAATTGGCTTCTTGCCATCGACAGTGGCAACTGTCTGGTTGGGGTGTACCGTAAAACCAGCCTTGGCTGGGTCAATCAGTACTTTTGGGTGTGCTCGCCGGGACTCCCTCAAACACCCACGGTCAAGGGCACCTTTTCGGTTGGCAGCAGAGGGTACGTTTTTGGCAACGGCTTTTCGTGCTATTGGTGGACACAGTTCTATGGTGACTATCTGTTTCACTCTGTTTCGTACTACCAAGGCACCTTTGTGGTAAAGGATGGAAGAATGGGAGTGCCTGCCTCAGCAGGCTGTGTGCGACTCGACTTACAAAATGCCAAATGGATTTACGACAATATACCTTCTGGAACCACGGTGATATCATACTGATACACCACTGAGGACAACTTGAGAACAGCTTACTTCTTTCGAGAGCGTGCGCGAGATTTTCTCGTGCCGTAGGTGCCGCCCTTGCGTGCGCTCTCGCGTAGTTTTTCCAAAACTGCTGACTCATCGGTGCCCTCAAGAGCCGCGCGGAGCTTGACAGCCTGGTCACGCAAGCGAGCAGCACGTTCAAAGTCCATGCTTGAGGCTGCTTCTGCCATTTCGTCTTCCATAGAGCTGATAATACGAGCAGCCTCACTCTTGCCCAGTGCTGCCAGTTCATTGGCAACCGCCTCAGTAGTTTCTTCGGTGGCCTCAACTGCCAGCTCCATATAATCCATGATATCGCTTATGGCCTTACGTACGGTTTGAGGCTGTATGCCACGTGCAGTATTAAACTCCATCTGCAGTTGTCTTCGCCGCTGTGTTTCATCGATGGCCACCTCCATGGATTTTGTCAACTTGTCTGCATACATAAGCACCTTGCCAGACACATTGCGAGCAGCTCGGCCAATCGTCTGTATAAGCGAGCGACGATTACGCAAGAAACCCTCTTTGTCGGCATCAAGAATAGCCACCAGGGTTACCTCGGGCAAATCCAAACCCTCTCTTAAGAGGTTGATGCCCACCAAGACATCAAAGCTTCCCTTGCGAAGATCGCGTAATATCTCGATTCTTTCGAGCGTGCCAATATCAGAGTGCATGTAGCGTGCGTTGATCTGCCTGTCAAGAAGGTAGTCGGTGAGGTCTTCTGCCATCTTCTTGGTAAGGGTGGTGATGAGCACGCGCTCATTTTTATCCACACGCTCTTTGGCCTCATCAACTATATCTTCAATTTGGTTTTTGGCTGGTCGTACCTCGATTTCTGGGTCGAGTAATCCTGTGGGCCTGATGATCTGCTCTACCAGTTGTTCTTGCACACGCTCCTCATAGTCGCCCGGAGTGGCGCTGACATACACGAATTGTTTGACGCGTTGCTCAAATTCGTCAAAACGCAAAGGGCGGTTGTCCAAGGCGCTCGGCAACCTGAATCCGTGCTCTACCAACGTAGTTTTTCGAGAGCGATCGCCCTCATACATGCCACCAATTTGCGGAACGGTTACATGACTCTCGTCTATGATACAAAAGAAATCATCGGGAAAGTAGTCTATGAGAGTAAATGAAGGGACTCCAGCTTCACGTCCGTCCAAATGGCGTGAGTAGTTTTCTATGCCAGAGCAAAAGCTCATCGTCTCAAGCATCTCAAGGTCGTAGTTGGTGCGTTGCTCAAGGCGCTGTGCCTCAAGGAGCTTGCCAGAACTCTTGAGGTCTGCGACTCGAAGATCCCTCTCGTCAGCTATGGTGCACAGCGCCTTCTCGATTTTAGGTCGGGCAGTTACATAGTGAGAAGCGGGCCATACCGGTATGGTTTTGTAGGCTTTGAGAATCTCGCCACTGACTCCATCTACCTCATAGATGTTTTCAATTTCATCTCCAAAGAACTCAACTCTCAGTGGGTGATCGCCATAAGGTGGAAACACATCCACGGTGTCTCCCCGCACTCTAAAGGTACCCCTGAGAAGCTCGTAGTCGTTTCGGTCATACTGGATATCGATGAGCTGATAAATAAGTTTATCGCGACTCGTTGACTGGCTTTTATCTAAAAACACCGCCATGCCAGCGTAGTCTTCGGGTGAGCCGATGCCATAGATGCAAGATACACTCGCAACCACGATAACATCACGTCGAGAGAGCAGTGCGGCGGTGGCTGCATGCCTGAGCTTTTCTACCTCCTCGTTAATAGAAGCGTCTTTTTCGATGAAGGTGTCTGTGGTAGGCACGTAGGCCTCGGGCTGGTAATAATCGTAGTAGGAGACAAAATACGAAACAGCATTTTCTGGAAAGAACTCCTTGAGCTCGGCCGCTAACTGAGCAGCCAGGGTTTTGTTAGGCGCCATGATTAAAGCCGGACGTTGAGCCCTTTCGATTGCTTTGGCCATAGTAAAGGTTTTACCGGATCCAGTTACACCAAGCAGGGTTTGATAGCGAAGACCACGAGCAAGCCCTTTGGCTAGTGCGTCAACGGCTTCAGGCTGGTCGCCTGCCAAGTCAAACTGAGAGCGTACAACAAATTTGTTATCCGCCAGATGCTCATGAGTTATCTTAAGTGGTTGTTTCATAGTTACCAGTATATCAGAACATATGTTCCGCTAGTTGTACGTTATACGTATGAAACCATTCATCGAGCCTCGCGTGCAAATCGGCAAGACTGCCATTGTTTTCTATCACCACATCGCAACAATCGGCACGCTCGCTGTCAGATGCCTGAAGAGCCATTCTTTTGTGAATGTCCTCCAGATGCATGCCCCTGGCCAACGCTCGTTTGATCCGTATGTCTTCTCGTGCACTTATGCCGATGACTGCGTCAGCAAGTTGGGAAAATCCAGGAGCCTCGGCAAGCATGGCAATCTCAACCACATGCTTAGCAGAAAAGCGACCATCCAGACCGTCCTCGCAAGACAACAAACTGGCAAGGCGATTAGCTACCAATGGCCACATGATTTCATTAAGTGCAGCTGTACTCTCTTTGCTCGTAAAGGCACGTGCAGCAAGTTCGGAACTGTTGATATTTCCCTCATCGTCAAAAATGCCCTTTCCATACGATAAAGCCAATTGGTGCTTGACAGACTCGCTCGCAAGGAACTCCTTTGCTACCTCGTCCAAGTCGATATGAGTAAAACCCTTGGTGGCGAGATGGCGGCAGGCCGAGCGCTTTCCAGACGCCATAGAACCAGTTACGAAGATGGTGTGCATGGAGGCCACTCCCCTATCGGTTTACACCCCTTACAAAGAAGCAAGAGCTACAACCTGGTGCCCACAATAGGCCAGTGTGTAGAGGTGTTTGGGTTCATGCTTGGTGCCCGGGGTGGGATTTGAACCCACACGTCTCGCGACAAAGGTTTTTGAGACCTCCGTGTCTGCCATTCCACCACCCGGGCAAGAAAAGCTATGTGCAGCAAAAAATTGTAACATATCAATGGACAGAGCTTATGCGATAATCATCAAGATGAAGGAGGACAGTTACTATGAGACCCGAGTTTCCTAAACGCGCATTGGTGACCGCAGGCATGCCCTATGCAAACAAAGGCCTGCATTTTGGCCATATTGGCGGTGTGTTTGTGCCTGCCGATTGCTATGCACGCTTTTTAAGAAATCGCATAGGCAAAGACAAGGTACTCTTTGTTTCGGGAACCGACTGTTACGGCTCTTCAATAGATGAGGGATATCGCAAGCTTAAAGAAAATGAAGCCTACCAGGGAAGTGTGCATGACTTCGTTTTGCACTACCATGACGAGCAAAGCGCAAGTCTTGCAGCCTATAATATTTCTCTTGACATCTACGAAGGCTCAAGCCTGGGTTTGAGCAAAGAGGTGCATGAGCAGTACACCGAAGAAATCATTACGAGGTTGCACGCAAACGGATGGTTACATCTGGACTCTACTGCCCAGTTTTATGATACCGAGGCACAAGTATTTCTCAATGGGCGACAGGTCGAAGGCTACTGCCCTGTGCAAGGCTGCAAGAGTCAGCGCGCCTACGCTGATGAATGCGATATGGGGCACCAGTATAGACCAGAGGATCTTCTTAACCCCAAGAGCACTGTTACTCAAACTACGCCAGAGCTTTGTGAAGTTAACAACTGGTACTTTAAGCTTCCAGAAATGGCCGAGGCACTCAAACAACACATTGATTATCTACGAAGCGATGATATTACTCGATCAGTGGTAACTGACACCATGGAAGAGTTCTTGGTTGCACCCCTGATGTATGTAAAGCAAGAGCATCTCCAAGCGTACCAGGCTCTTGCGTCAAAGCTGCCAACTCACCATTACCGAGCCACCGAAAAGGGCAAAGCCTCCTTCGAACTTGAGTTTAACTGCCTTGACAGTCGAGACAAGGCGCGCGCACTATTAAGTGAGCACGGTATTCGATTTCGAACTGGCAAGGCGCTGGTGCCCTTTCGTATCACTGGAAACGCCTCCTGGGGCGTTTCTGCGCCTGTTATAGAGTCCATAGAAGGCTTAACGGTATGGTGCTGGCCAGAATCGCTCTGGGCGCCTCTGAGCTTTACACGTGCCTGGCTCAAAAACAAAGGCGAAGGAGTGGAGTCACTCAACGCATCTGCACGTGGTTCAAGCAAGGGGTCATTTGAAGACTACTGGTGTAGCAAGGATGCAACGGTGTATCAGTTCATAGGTCAAGACAATATCTTTTTTTACGGCATAGCGCAAACAGCTTTATGGGCAGCCCATAATGCGTGTACCGCCTCAACTCCTTCAGCCTTTGCCCAGGAAGGACAGCTTCAGCAAACTAAACTGGTGGCAAACTACCATCTGCTCTTTCTTGACAAAAAGGCGTCATCTTCGGCGGATATCAAGCCTCCCATGGCAGATGATCTCCTGGAGCACTATACTGCCGAGCAATTGCGTGCCCACTTTATTGCACTGGGTCTTGGCAAGAAGCCCGTCAGTTTTAGGCCTCAAGTTTTAGACCCACACGCCAATAAGAAGGATCCAGATCCTGTGCTCAAAGAAAGCGCGCTGTTGACCAATATCTTTAATCGCCTGGCACGCTCGTGCTTCTATGAGGCTCAAAAGAACTTTGGGGGTCTCTTACCCCTGGCAGACATTCCCGAGAAGCTGCTGCACGACGCTCAAGATACCTACCGTGCCTATGAATGGGCGATGTACAAGACCGAGCTGCACACTGCCTTTGAGATTGCTTCTGAGTACCTGAGAAGAGCCAACAAGCATTGGTCAGACAGCATCAAAGATGCAGGAGAAGACACGCAGGCACGTAAAACCACCCTGGCCTCTGCCTTTTATCTCCTCCGTATGGCTCTGCTGCTCATGCACCCTATTGTGCCTCAGGGCTGCGAACTGATATTCAAGCAGCTCAATTTTGATGTGTCCGCAGATGTGTACTTTTCCTGGAAGTTCATAGGAGACGGAAACGACATATTCTTCTCGCCTGCTGACCTACAAAAGGGCGGACATCCTCTCAAGGAACTTCCTCCACGCTTTGATTTCTTCAAGAAACATCCTTCTCAGTGGTAGTGTGGTAGCCTGAAGTTTTCTTTTCCTTCATACACGTCAAGAGCCTCATCTGGATCATAATCAGCAAGCGTAATGGCGCTGATTGCCTTGGTGAGGCGTACTGCCTCATCGAGTGAGCGTTGATGAATGTTGCGTCCGGTAGCATTACCCTGGGCACCGCCAATGTGGATTTGTTCATAAAGCTGGGTGAGGAATGAGGAGGCATCTACTGAAGATCCGCCCGCGCAAACCAAGCCTGTTCTACCCGATGCCTCACAGGCACGAGCAAGCAGCTGCGCAGAGCTGAGGCCGTCGGCAGCTTGGGGCGGATTGACTTTAACAAAGTCAGCGCCAAGGCACACGGCTGTGCCAGCTGCACCGGCAATAAGGTGGGCATCCTTCTCGTCGACCACTGCCTTGCCTCGGGGGTATATCCAAAGCACCACTATGAAGCCTTGGGCATGAGCCTCAGCAACAAGTTCTCCAGCTTCTGCAAGCATGGTTGATTCATATTCTGACCCAAGGTAAATAGTGTAACCCAGGCCAACAATGTTTACCCCTGCCTCGCGCATGGCTATAACTGCATCAAGTGAGTTGAGCTGTGGAGAGTAGGGGTCGTCTTGTGATGGCTTGATGAGATGCGTCTTGGAGTTCATTTTAACCAGGTAGTTGATGCCTGGGTAATCATTGGCATACTGAGCTATGAGCCCACGCTGCGCTGCCATAACACCTACTACGCCCTTGGTGGCAATCCTAAACAGGTGCTCTGGATTATTGTCGGCCGGATTAATTCCCTTGCCAAAGAAATCATCATTGAGATGCTCTAATTTCTGGTCGCAGGCAAACAGCATGAGTCTTCCGGTGCTTCTTGTTGCCGCCAGATAGTTTTCTACATAAAGTTCGTGAGCCTCGGGTAGTACGTCTGCCGGAATACGAACATCCTGGGCTGTAATGAGTGGCACGGCGCCTCCTTTGATCGAGTTTGATATCTATGATATTAGCACAGGCAAGGTGTAAAAATTTCAAGATGCAATGATGCGAACCTCTGATGCTTGCCTTTTAGCTGGCACAGTGCACTAGCTGGGTGCTGCCCTCTTAAACTCCCACTGTGTGAGCAGCACTGCCACCAGCATAAGAAAGCATCCGACACCCTCTCTTGCAGACATTGTTTCTCCCAGTAAAAACATGCCTCCTAAGAGGCCAAAGACGCTCTCGGTGCTCATGACGATGGCAGCCGGTGTAGGCTTGGCATGCCGCTGCGCAACGGCGGCGAGGGTAAAAGCACCGCCGGTTGAGAGCAATCCTGCGTAGAGCAGCTCAGGAGCCACCTTGGTAACTGCATCAAAGGTGAGAGGGGCTGATACAAAGCTCTGGTCAGCCAAGGGTGCACAAACAAGGGAGAGGATTCCTGCAATGGCAAACTGAAGGGTGCACATGCCAAAGAGCTGCAAAAGTGTGATGAGCGGTGCATAGTGCCCAACTGCCAAAATATGAAAAGCCCAAAAGAGCGCGCAAACAATCAAAATGATGTCTCCAAGTGCCAGGGTAAAAGAGGAGCTTACACAAAGAAGATAGAGGCCAGCCACCGCAACCCCTACGCTCACCCAGGTGTTCCAGCGGGTCTTTTGCTTGAGGAAGAGACCTACAACGGGCACCAGAACAATATAGAGCGCAGTAATGAATGCGGCCTTTGAGGCAGTGACGGTGACCAAACCTATCTGCTGCGTATTAGACGCAACAAAAAGAATGATGCCGCAGAGCAGACTGACCTTTATGATATAGCTCACTTTGATATTTGAATGTTGCTTGCAAGCAGGCCGGCGCATGCGCCTTATGCCAAGAATAATCAGCAGTATTACGCTGAGGGCAGCAGTGGCAAGCATAAGTCGGACGCCATTAAAAAGGAAAGGACCAATGTATTCCATGGCAGATCGTTGCGCAACAAAGCAAAGTCCCCAGATTATTGCTGCAAGTAGCAGCAGGCCAGTTGAAGCTACTTGCTTAAAACGAGGTGAGCGATGATCCATATAAACCCGGCCAACTAACTCAGTTATCCATGAGATTAAAGCCGCCTTGGCCTATTTCGCGGTAGAGTAGCCCAAGATAGTTTATGATCTCTGTGGGAACAACGATGTCTCGACTATGATCATTGAAACCATTGGTAATAGGCCAGGCTCTGTGGTCGGTGATATTGATACCATCAAACTGAAAGGAAGGGGGCTCTTGTCTTCGTTTGAACTCCGCAGCTTTTACGCGGTCTAGGACATCGACAATGGTTGCAGCATCTACACAGGTTTTAAGTGGATAACCATTGATGAGCTCCAGTATCTCATCGACTCCAAGATTCTCTTCGATGTGCAAACGTAGTATCTGATCCAAAGATTCATAAGGAGGCAAGACGTCGCTATCCAGCTGCCCAAAAGAGAGCTCTGCAGAGGGTTCCTTATCGAGAATACTTTGTGGTATAACCATGTCGCGACTGTTTCTCCAGTGTGCAACTCCATATACATCGGTTTTATAGAGTCCGCCCAAAGGAGAGATGGCACCGGCAGTGTCGCCATACAGGGTGGAGTACCCCACTGCAATCTCGGATTTGTTGCTTGTGTTGAGCAAGAGCCATCCATGTGAGTTAGATAGGTGCATCAAGATGACCATCCTGAGGCGCGCCTGAAGGTTTTGCAGCGCTCTTTCGGTACCTGGGTCACCTAAATTAAACTCAGCCTGCGTTTGGAAGCTTTCGTAAAGATCGGTTATGGGAAAGCTCAAAAGCTCGAGCCCCAAGGCTTGTGCGAGCGCTTTTGAGTCTACCATTGAGCTCTCTTGAGTATAAGGCGAGGGCATTAGAACTGCGTGCACCAACGAACTTCCCAAAGCGTCGCTGGCAAGAGCTGCTACTACTGCAGAGTCTATGCCTCCCGAAAGCCCGAGCACTACGCCCTCAAAGCCATTTTTGAGCACGTAGTCTCTTAACCCAACTTCAAGTGCCTTCCAGGTGGCTTCGTAGGGCAAGAGAGGTCGTATGCGCTTTTTATCATGCTTGCGGCTCAATGCAGGCGAAAGCTTCTTGGCTAGCGTTTTGGTGTCCATTGAGTCGATGTCATGGTGGGTGTCTTTATCAGTGGCAAGAGGAGTCTCACTCTGCCTGCTGAGGTTTACCGTAAATACAGCCTCCTCAAAGGGTGCTGCCGAATCAATGACCGTGCCATCGGGAGCCAGCACGAGGCTGGCACCTTCGTAAACAAAGGAGTCCTCTCCGCCACAGAGGCTGGCAACTACGACCCACGCATCGTTGGAAATGGCATCAGTTCTCAAGCTGTCGATCTGGCTTGAGGCAGTGAGCAGCCCATTGGTTTCTTGATAAGGTCGAGCAATCATAGAGAGAATGACATCGGAGTCGGCGTAGCGCGCATCCGGATCGATAAAATCGTCCAGTATGATGGTGATGGTAAGCCCGTTGAGTTTGATGCTGATGCTCTCAACGTAGTCTTGACTCTCGGCATTGCACTTCATGTCTATGAAGCCCAGGGCGCTCCCCCGCCCATTGACAGCAAAGAGTATTTCTTCCTCGCATACAAAACGGGTATTAGCCATGGCAGGTCGTGGCAGAACAGTGCCTATCAAGGTAGGAAGCGAAGCCTTGGTCATAAAGACTCGCGCTACGTCCAAAGCTTCTGCTGCAAAGGCATTGTGAGTAACCAGGCCTCCGAGCTCTGCGCCCGAAAGCGCAAGGGCGGGAAAGATTACCAGGTCGGGTGGATAGGGTAAAAGAGCCAGCTCATCAATCATGGCCAAGGCGCGCTCACAGTTTTCGGTCAGCGCCGCTACCTTGGGATTGAATTGAACAACGGCAATAAACATAGGTTCTCCCGGCGTTAGTATTCTGCAAGTCCGCGGTCTAGCTCCCCACCTATGCTGGTGGGTGCATCATGTCCCGGGTAGACCCTTGTCTCTGGCGGTAGCGCTGACAGTAGTGCCAAGGTGTCGTGCATGCTCGATGGATTGCCGCCTGGCAGGTCTGTTCTTCCGCAGGTTCCCTTGAAGAGTGTGTCGCCACTGATCAAAATGCTGTCTTCGGAACTATAGAGGCATATTGACCCCTGGCTGTGGCCAGGGGTATGCATGACAAGTAGCTTCAAATCGCACAAATCAAGAAGCTCTCCATCAGACAAGGTGGTGACATGCTTACTAACGCCCTCGTCAAGCCACTCAAGATCGCCCTCATGGGCATAGAGAGAGGCGCCTGTATGCTCAATCAATCGAGGAATGGCTCCAGTGTGATCTTCGTGTCCATGCGTGATGATTATAGCAGCGAGGCTACGAGAACCAAGATGGCCTAAGATTGCTTCTGGTTCATCTCCGGGATCAATGGCAATGACACACGCACTCTCATCAGTTGCAGAGGCGAGGTAACAGTTCTCAGTAAAAAAGCGATTGCCGCCAATCATGACCGGTATGGTTTCTATATGCATCAGAGACTCCTTTCCTTGCTTTTCTTAATAACTTGACCCGGCAGGCTTCGTTTGGCATCAATGACGCCTTCTACACTTTGCAGATCACCGAGGATTTTTTGAATTTGCATGGTGCTTCCAACTTCAAAAAGAAAGCGCATGTCCACAATGCCGTCGCCGTGCACAACAGTGGTGGAGCCTAAGATGTTAACACCATTATTAACCAGGGCAATGGTAACGTCTTGCAGCAGGCGCAGGCGATCCAATGCTTCGATAAAAACCTCAACATTAAAGGTGTTTTCTTGTCTTGCTTCTTGCTTCCAGCTCACCTCAATGATGCGCTCGGGTGTTTTTTGAAGGCTGTCGGCGTTGGGGCAGTCGATGCGATGCACGCTCACTCCTTTGCCACGGGTAACAAAGCCGATGATGCTGTCTCCTGGAACAGGATTACAGCACTGAGCAAGGCGCACTAAAACGTCTTCTAAACCTTTGACCAAAACGCCACTTTGCGACCTGCGTCCGCCCCTCTTTTCTGGTGCAATGGCAGCATGCGTAGTTTTAGTAAGACCAGCAATGTTAGTAACTTCAGACCAATGTTCTTGATCTGGCTTTACCAAGATCTTTAGTAGCTTGTTGGCTATCATGCGTTGGCTTGTTTTACCGGAGCCAATCTGAGCCATCAACTCGTCACTGACGCTCACCCCCAGTTCTTTACAGACCTTTGAGAGAGCCTGAGTGGAGCGTAACGACGAAATTCCCAGGCCATGCTTACGCATTTCCTTTGCGAGAAGCTCACGGCCTCTCAAAATGTCATCTGAGCGGGTGACCTTGGAAAAATAACTGCGGATTTTTTGTCGCGCCGAGGGAGTCTTGACGATAGAAAGCCAGTCTCGCGAAGGGCCAGAGCCCTTTTGTGTAAGAACCTCTACGCGGTCGCCTGTTTGCAGTTCGTAGCTCAACGGCACAATGGAAGCGTTAACTTTGGCACCTATACAGTGATTGCCTACTTCGGTATGAATGGCATAGGCAAAGTCTATGGGTGTTGAGCCGGCACGCAAACTGATGACCTCGCCTTTTGGAGTAAAGACAAAGACCTCAGAGTATTCCAGGTCAAGCCGCAAGGCATCGAGAAACTCGCTGGGGTCGGTAGTGTCATCTGCCCAGTCGAGCATTTGGTGAAGCCACATCAACTGTTCGTCAGAAATGGCATCAGCACTTTCTCCCGAGCTGTTCTTGTACCGCCAGTGAGCAGCAACACCAAACTCGCTTGCGTAGTGCATGTCCTTGGTGCGAATCTGTATTTCCAGAGGTCTGGCGGCAGGGCCTATGACCGTCGTATGCAGACTCTGGTACATATTAAACTTGGGCATGGCGATATAATCTTTAAATCGCCCTGGCATAGGGCTCCACAGTGTGTGCACGGCACCGAGGCAGGCGTAGCATTCAGCAACACTTTCTACGATTACCCTGAGGGCAATAAGGTCGTAGATATCAGAAAAGTCCTTGCCCTTTTCTGCAACTTTTTGGTAGATGGAGTAGAGGTGCTTGGGCCTACCGGTAATTCGTGCCGCAACACCATCTTTGATGAACTCCTCTTCGAGGAGCTCGATAGTGCTGTGAAGGTAGGATTCGCGACCATCACGAGACTCAGAAACCATACGTTGGATTTGGCCAAAACGTACAGGCTCCAGGTAATAAAAAGAGAGGTCTTCGAGCTCCCATTTGATTGAGTTGATTCCAAGGCGATGAGCGAGCGGCGCATAGATTTCCATGGTCTCGCGTGCTTTAAAGATACGCCTGTCCTTGCGAAGTGCTTGCAGGGTGCGCATGTTATGTAGTCTGTCAGCCAGTTTGATGACAATAACGCGTATATCGCGGCTCATGGCCACCAGCATTTTACGCAGATTCTTGGCCTGCTGCTCTCCCAAAGTCTCGATTTCTATGCGCGTTATCTTGGTTACTCCGTCTACAAGCACCATGACGTCATAAGAAAACTCTCGCTCTATATCTTCAAGTGAGCGTGAGGAGTCCTCAACCGTATCATGAAGTATGGCAGCAGTGAGCGTGTCAACGTCCATGCGCAGCTCTGCCAAAATGAGAGCCACCTGTACAGGGTGTGTAATAAAAGCCTCGCCGGTTTTGCGAGTCTGCCCAGCATGGGCGTCGTTGGCATAATGGTATGCACGCTTGAGTTGTTCAAGCTCCGGCTCCTTCATATATGACGATACCTTCTCTAACACCAAAGCAAAGTCAATATGCACCAGCGCATCATCAAGTTTAGAAAAGGCCTCGGTTGAACTTGAGGCATCGGTTGGAATGCCTATGCCAGTTTTAAAGTCATCTGGCTCCAGGTCGATAAAGCTGTCAATTCTTTCTATGTCACGGTGCTCGTACACGAAACTCTTACTCCTCAAGACCCTCAAGCGGCGTTAATGGCTTTTGGATGACAGCCTGCAGCGTATGCGGGCTGGCGTCAAATAACCAATCAGAAAACAATTTTAGTTGTCTTGCGCTCATTTGTCGCTCGTCATGCTCTGCTTTGGCCTGTTCTGCACTCTGATGTACATCGTCTTGCTGCTCAAGGTATGTAAGAAGCTGTTCAGTGTCCTCTTGCTTGGCCAATATATGTACATGAGCTTCCAGTCCGTCTCGACCGGCTCTTCCGGCCATTTGATTGAAGTCAATGATGCTATAAGGTAGATCGTAGAGCACAACATCGCGCACATCGGCAATGTTGACCCCTTCGCCAAAAGCAGAGGTGGCAACGAGGCAGTCGAGCTTGCCTTGTCTAAAGGCCTCCTCTACCGAACGCCTGTCGTCTGTTTCAAGAGCAGCGTTGTAAAAGGCTATACGCTGAGCCTTGCCATCGAGCTTTTTTCTGAGTAGTTTACAGAGCTCGATAGTGGCACCGCGCGAGGAAACATAAACAAGGGTGCGCAAACTACCAGCCACAATACTTACCAATTCCTCATCGCGCAAATCTGCATTTCTATGATCAACAAGCTTGAGATTAGGCCGCTTGCTTGTATCAATAACAATATGTTCAACGCCCAGGCTTTTGACAATGTCATCAGTGGTAGGTTTATCTGAGGTAGCAGAAAGTCCAAGCATGACTGCTCCAGGAATAAGGGTGCGCAGGCGTTCAAGGCGTGTGTAGTCTGGCCTAAACGACTTGCTTGAAGTAGCAATATGGTGCGCCTCGTCTATCGCCACAAAGGAGAAGTTGGACCAGAGGCTGGAGTTGTGGCTATGCGCGAGAACAAACTCAGGGGTAGTGAGCACCACAGATAACGAGCCCTGCTGAACAGCCTGATAGATTCTTTGTCGCTCGGCCTCGGGAGTGGCGCCTGTAAGGCTGGCACAGGTAAGCCCAAGCTGCTTTAGTGCATGAGCAAGGAAGTATTCTTGATCTCCAATGAGCGAACGCAGTGGGTAAATGAAAAGACTGGCCTTTCCTTTTCTTAACGCCTGCGTTGCGGCAAAGGTATAAAATATCAACGACTTGCCCCTACCAGTTGCCATGATTGCCAAGGTCGAAGTGCCCTGAGCGAGGGTCTCTAAACACTTAGACTGAGCACGACGCAGTGTTACCTCACGACCATTAATGCAATGTGCCACTTCTTGATATATGTCGCTGTTACTACCAAGTAAGAGCAGTTGTTTCAGTTTGTCCAGCGCAGGGCGCTCACTGTTAAGCGAGCCAGCTCCAGCGGCAAAAAGATCAAGAATATGCAGTTTTATCTTTCGTCTGCCTCGCCAGCTATCGATGCGAACATGATAGATTACATCAGCAATCGTAGGCAGCTCATCTATTGACTTACATGTGGCATTAAACCAAATAGCAGAAAACTCTCTTGTGCCATCGAAGAGAGTAAACGACAGGTGCTTCTCTCCTGTTCCGACATAGCGAGGCGACCTAACCATGAGGCCTGTGGTAAGCAGTCGCGGCTCAGGGTTGCCATTGCCAAATGGTTCAAGAATCTCAAGTTCATCAATAGCGTCAAAGCTCAGGTGTTCAAAGCTTAAAGTGCAGTCAATCTCGTCAACTAATTCAAACGTTTCTGTGGGACTCTCCTTAATAGCCTCTTCTAAGCGCCTGGAAAACTCTTCAATGTCTTTTTTCTTAATGGTAGCGCCAATGGCAGCCTCGTGACCACCAAATCTCACACAGTGGTCTTCAAGCCTGCTCACCGCTTCGTAGAGGTTAACGGTGCCCACGCTTCTGCCAGAGCCAACCGCCAGCTCGTTTTCGAATGAAAAAACTACTACAGGTACTCCGTACTGACGAGCTAACCGGCTGGCAACTATCCCTCGCACGCCTTCGTGCCAATCCTCACCTCCCACAACCAGAGAGGCTCTACCAGGCTCCAAGGCCTCGATTTGTCTTACCGCCTTGGACATAAGGGCAGCCTCTATCTCCTTGCGCTCGGTATTGAGACCTTCTAGCTTTTGAGCCAACTGCATTGCCCTGCCTGGATCCAGGGTGCAGAGGAGATTAAAGGATATGAGCGGGTCACTTACCCGTCCGGCAGCGTTGAGTCGTGGTATGAGACCATAAGAAAGAGCCTCCGCATTGATACTTTTTGTAGCGCTACCAGAGACTTCGAGTAGTGCAGAAATGCCAGGTCGTGGTTGAGTGTTGATGGCCCTGATACCTGCAGAAACGATCGCTCTGTTTTCGCCACTAAGTAGCATGCAGTCTGCGAGGGTGCCAAGTGCCGCAAGGTCAAGTTGACTTTTCCAGAGCTCGGGTTTATCAAAACGATGGCAGAGTAAAGCCGCAAGTTTGAGCGCCACACCCACACCTGAGAGAATCACAGCGGGGTTATCTGGGTCAAACTTGGGGTTTGCCGCAGGGGCAGGAAGGCTGATAGTATCAGAGACTTCATGGTGATCGGTTACAAAGACCTCAATACCACGTGCCTTGAGATAACTGACTTCCTCTACGGCCGTAACACCGCAGTCTACGGTGAGCACTACCTCGGGATCTAAAGAGAGAATGCGCCCTAAAACCTCCTCTGTGAGACCGTAACCCTCCCCTGCTCTCAGAGGCAAGACAACCTGCGCCCTAACGCCAAGTGAGAGCAACACGTTATACATGAGCGCCGAGGCTGTAATGCCGTCAACGTCGTAGTCGCCAAATATCACCATGCGTTTATTGGTACGCATGGCGTTTTCTACACCATTTGCTACCTCTATCATGCCTGGAATATCTTCTGGGTTGCTCCAAAGCTCCTCTAAGGCAGGGTTAAGAAAGCGACGGGCGCTTGATGGATCTGTTGCTCCACGCAAAGCGAGAATTGTGGCAACAATTCGGTAAACCCCCAGTTCTACACTCAGCTTTTCTACCAGCTGTGCAGAAAAGGACTTCATCTTCCAGCGCATAGTCAATCCTTTGACGGTAGTATTTGTGCTAATAAAGCAAGCAACCATTGTACCCGAGCTTGTCCGAGCGCACGAACTATAACTGCCAGCATCGACTATATATTCACGTGGCACGGGCAATTTATTGGCAGTATGCGGTAGAATAATGCAGTAACGGGAGTGGCAATTCTTTGGTTGATGCTTCCAGGTAAACTGTTGCGCGTAGTACTATACACGAGGAGCGGAACTTGGTCAGAAAATCCAGGTTTGGCAGACGTGGCTCATGGCGCTTTTCGGATACCGGAACCAAATTTGATGGTCGTCCGAAGCCAAGGCAACGAAGCAGACAGAAACCTATCTCCCCCGCATTGAAACGAGACATAATACACTGTCTTAGATGCGGCAGCAGGGTAGTGAGCAATGTTGACCACTGCCCCTTCTGTGGTCGCTCGCTCAGCCCGGTGTTTGCACGATTTTGGTTTTGGATTATCGTAGTCTTTGTCGTCGCAGCGCTTGTTGTATGGTTCATAAATGTCAATCTTCCAGAAGAAAGCACCTCCCCCTCCTCGCCAGCTACACCTGAGTTACCGCAAGTCATTGGCAGCGCTTCAAACAGCTCCCTCAAAAGTCTTTCTCCAGGCACCACTATCGACAATAGTGGCCTTAAGGTAAGCGTTAAGTCTGTGGAGGCTGGCCCAGTTACCGCCAGTGGTGCGCAAGTGTATATCACCTTGGTAGAATTTGAAAATACACGAGATGCAACCACAACTCTGTATTCAACTCAATGGATGCTCGAAACTTCTGCTGGCGTGCGACTGGACACCTTTGTTGGATCATCAGAAGACGGCACTACCCTTTCCTCAAACTTTGAAGCACATGAGCTCTCTGCACAAGCCCGGTTTAGTGGAGAGCTATACTTTGCCCTATCTGCTCCCGTAGATGCAGATGGAACTGTGATCGGTGAGACACCGGTTCCCAAGCTTATCGTCTATCAGCCCTCAGCCCTCGCCTACTCGGAAGATCTCCTCGTAACCTGGAGTGCCTCCTCATAACCCTCCTGTCGTCCTATCGCGTTTGAACGAAAGCTAAACTCTCCTGTCATCCTGTTGCGTTTGGCCTAAGGCAAACCCCCCTGTCGCGTTCGGCGTAGCCGAATGTTGCAGAGCCTACTTGCACGTGCAAGGCAGGAGCTTTTCTCCTGCCTTGCCAGCTGTTATCATCATTACTTCTTAATAAAGCTTTTTGTACTTGGTGGCGTGGTAATGCCCTTGAAGGTATTACCCGGCTTCTTGCCGCCTACCTTGGGTACTAACACTATCTGTATGCCTTCAAGCCTATAGGCATGACCAGCTGTGCCTGCTTCTTGGCCATTTCTTGCCCAGCCCATCCAGCCTACTTTTTGTGCATGCACTCGGTAATAGATGTCGTAGTGCTTCTTTAAGTCTCCGGTCAGTTCTATGGTAATGGCTTCAAGCCTTAAGGCTCTTCCTGAGGTGCCACTCATGGGGCCTTTGACGTCTTTTAAGCTTTTGCCGTTGGTGTTGAGGCTTACCTTCTTTTGCCAGCCGATGGACTGCACGTGAGTGGAATAGCTTATGCCTCCAGAGATTCCCGTGTTGTTTTGTAAGTTGATCTTGATGCCTTCAAGCCTTAAGGCTTTGCCTGAAGTACCACTCATGGCACCATCTTTTTTGAAAGCTTGCCAACCTACGGATTGTACGTGGGTTTGGTAGCTTATTGATATGCTTGGGTTATTGACTTTGATGGTAAAGGTCTTCTCGGTATTTCCATGGCTATTGGTAGCTCTTACCTTGAAGGTATAGGTGCCTTGCTTGGTTGGTTTACCTGATATGACACCTGCACTTGAGAGCTTAAGCCCTGGAGGTAGGCTTCCTGAAACACGCTTCCAAGTGATAGGCTTAGCGCCGCTTGCTGCAAGCGTCTTTTTGTAGCTTATGCCGGTAATGCCTGCATGAACTGAATCTTTGGCTGTAGTGATCTTTACTGCGCCTATGGTGATTTTAAAGGTTTTGGTAGTACTGCCAGCAGAGTTTGCTGCTTTGACAACAAAGGAGTAGGTGCCTGTCTTGGTTGGCTTTCCGGTGATTACACCTGCACCTGACAGTTTCAGTCCTGGGGGCAGACTTCCTGATGAGCGGGTCCAGTTTATAGGCTTGGTGCCGCTTGCTGCAATCGTCTTTTTGTAGTTAACGCCTACAACGCCGCTGTGAACCGAAGCCGTTGTTGTGGTGACCTTGGGCTTTGTACCGGTGGTAGATTTTTTCCACTGCGCATACACGGTAGTATTGCTGGTTGCCGTATAGGTACGCGTAGTACTGGCAGCCCAAGAAGTTCCACTTCCGTTGGCTTGGGTGTTCCAGCCGGTAAAGGTATATCCAGTGCGAGTAAAGCCATTTGCTCTGGTGGAAAAGCTTGCTCCGTTGGTTACCTTTTGACTAGTCACACTTCCGCTTCCGCCATTGGCATTGTAAGACACCGTATAGGTTTTGGGCGCTGCTTGACCATTTACCTTGACCGTTGCACCCATAGCAGGACTATCTGGTGTTATTTGAGTGTAAAAAAAGGCACTTCGAGCTGGCGCGGCAAAGTATAGCGAGACAGATCGGTTTCCGTGAGTGAGTGAGGAGTATGAAAACATGCTATCACAATATTTTGCGCCAACCGTACTTGGCTTTTGAGGCAGCTTAAAAGAAGCTGGAAGTGAGGCTATAGGACTTGAGTAGCAAAAGGACTGCAAAAATTCTTCACCAATTTTAGTGACTTTTGAAAGATCAAATGACCCGGCTGGCAGAGAGGTAATGCCACCTTGTGAGTTAAACGCGGAAAAAAAGGAATTTCCTACCGAAGTAACCTTTGATGTGTTAAACGATCCAGCTGGTAGTGTAGAGAGCCTGGCTTTGCGATTGAAATAGCAAAAGACTCCCTGACCATCAGCAGTGGTAAGTCTTGAGGTGTCAAATGACCCTACTGGGAGAGAAGTGAGAGCACCTTCAGCGTTGAACCAAGAAAAGCTCCAGGCATTAAGGGTGGTAAGACCAGAGAGATTAAAGGATCCCGCTGGAAGGGATTTCAAAGCTCCGCTTTCGTTAAAGCTTTGAAAAAAGAACATGCCCGCTTTGGTGATTGCAGATGTCTTGAATGAGCCTGCTGGAAGGGAGGAGAGAGAACCCTTATAGTTGAAGCTAGCGAAGAACTTTCTATCAGCAGTGGTAATTTTAGAGGTGTTGAGCGATCCAGCCGGAAGAGAAGCAAGAGTGCCCTCGTAGTTGAAGGCATTGAAGAAATTGGGCCCGGCAGCCGTGCCCGCTGAGGTCGTAGTGAAGGCAGACATGGCAGGCATTGCGGCAATAGCAGCCTTTACACCTGAAACGAGGGGATTGTTAGTGCCTGACCAGTCCCTGAAGGTAACGCCTGGGTTGGACTCTATGACTCTTATAGTGTCACCATTATTCACAGAGAAAGTGGTTTTGCCCCATGGAGCAACCTGTGTACCTGTGCCGTTGTTACGAGAGACGACAATGGTACTATCCCATTGGTTTGCCACGGTAAGCTGTCCGCTTGCTTGAGCCTTAATCTCAATCATGGCAGCATTAGCTTGCATTAACACTTCAAAGCTGAGCTCTGTAACAGCTAGGCCCTCTGCGTCTAGAAGCTCCAAGTCATTAGCTTCTTCAGCCTCTAAGGCATCTGCAGCATCACGCTCTTGAAGCGTTTTCTGCTCTTCATCATTGAAATCCGGCTCGAAGGGCTGCACTGGCTCATCGTTAGACGGCACTTCCTGTTCAGGTGTGCCAGCGGCATCTTCACCTTCTGACTCATCAGATTTAAATGCCCCATCTAGGTCTTCTTCCGAAGAGAAATCCTGCTCCTCGTTGACCAGCTCGATATCGGGTGCTTCAGCCTCATCAGCAAATGCCATGAGAGGCATTGCGGGTAACAGGCTGATGGACAAGAGGAAGGCGAGCGAGTAACAAAGAAATTTCCTTGTTCGCGCAACCTTTTTCCTCATACCATTTGTCTTTGTTAATGCGTGAGCGTCTTTCATCTTACAACCTTTCCCTTGACCTTATTGCTCTGTTTGTACTTAGTGTAACGGCCTAAAGAAAAATGGCTATGGAGCGGAGAGTTTCTCCTGCTGCTCCTTGCAACCAAATGGACAGCATGTACATACATACTCTCACACTGTCAGCTGCTAAAAGGCAGGGATCTTGTCAGCTACCCAAAATGCCCACACCCACTCTTCAATATACCTCTGCTTAACACTCAATATGCCAATACCGAGTGTACAAATTGCTAGTAATTATACCCCAATAATCAACATACAAGTTAAGAAATTGTAAGAATCGACCAATGGTAGAACCGATAGATTCGCTTATGCTCTGAACACTCCTCTCCCCTTGACAATGGTTTCAGCCCTTGTTCTCACTACCAAGTAATCGGAGGAACTTTGGGATCATGATGATATTGCTCAGGTTGTTTGTGTAAAAGTCTCGCTTCGTATCGCCAGTGAGCTTGGCGTAACAAACGTTTACAGAGGACAGATCTTCATACGCAACCAAGCATGCATGACTGCGCAGTTCTTCGTCTTTATGACATGAGGCGAGATTCTTATCAGCTCGCTTGAGGATGGCAGCACGAGCGCTCATGTGCTGAGTGCTCATGGGGAGATATCCCTTAGAGTAGTGGAAAGCAGCCCAGCGGCGATGTTCCGTGCGCACAAGGTTTTCCAATAGGTCTTTATCTTTGGTTAAAGTGGCGCCTTCTTCAGAAAGCACCTCTTTGCAGGTAGTTCCTGCGAGATGCAAATAAGCGGGAATAAAGTCTGCCACAGAGCGGTTTGAGGAGCGCAAAAAGCCTGAGAGTTGCGCCCAGAGTTTAGTGCTACAGAGCGAGCTTGTGCTTAAACCATCACTCGATGCCAAAGACTGAGCATGTACAAGGTTGACAGCCTTTGCCAGTGTGTCAACGTTTGCGTTGATGATACAGGCATCGTTAAGCAAGCTATCGAGCTGCCCAAAGGCCACCAGGTTATCTTTTGAAGCCAAAGAAAGCATACTGCTTTTTGAGAGCTGCACTGCTATGAGTGACGTGAGACAAGGATCCTTTGAGCAGGCATCAGCACCCCCTGCATCCCCGTTGTCTGCCTCGCGGCTGGTTTCCTGTTGAAGCAAACGTACAATACGATAGGCAACATCAAGGTTGAGATTGTCGTGCCCTAAGGCAACTATCACATAGTCGTAGTGTTTTGCAAGTGGTTCATTGGACTGCAAGCTTTGCCAGAATATAGAAGAAGTGACATCGAGCTCATAAAACTCACAGGAGGCAAAAGGCTCTACCACAGCACCCGGACGGAAGGCGGGATAATCAATATAGAAGCGCTCTTGCTTGTCCACTGCTTGAGTGTCCACGATGTCAATCTGAGGCAGACCGCCTAAGAAAGGCGCGCTTTCTACCAACGCAAGCGTTGCCGCTTGTCCCACCTGCCCAAAGCCAACCACCAGAGCATGTAAACCACGATTGGCTACAGCTTTCTCAAAGTGCAAAAACTTGAAAGGTGGATGCTCAAGCAGCAGTTTGCGCACCGCCATGGTGTGCAGGGCTATACTGTTAAGCGCAAAGCTGGTTCTTGCACTCAAGTTGTCCAGTTCCTGCATCATCCACTCGTTGTGACTTCTTACAGAAAGTTCAACATAGTGCGGCTCATCCAGCTTCTCCAATCTCACGGCCAGTTGCTTTGCAGCCGCAAGCGCGGCACTGTCATCGTCAACCAGTAAAATGATGTGCCGCTGTTCTCTTTTTGAGACTCGGTAAAATGCACTTGCTGACTCCAGTCGCTCCTCAAGATCAGGCAGGTTGCTTTCGATAACAATGCCCTCAAAGGCACGTACAGCATCTACCTGCTCCTCGGTAAATACCGGTGCCATGCACACCAAGAGGCGCTTGCGATCAGGCCTGATGCGTGCATTGTCATGCAAGGCGATGTTGCGACCAAGAGTAATGACCTCCTGGGCGTTGCCAAATAGATAGTACCGTTTGGGAAAGCGGCGGAAGTGTAAAGAAATGCGCTCGAGGAACTGCCTGCCAAAAACTGACAGAAGGGCAGATGCAGTTACCACGGCTGCAAGGAGATGTGTCATCCAAAAGAGCAGCTGCAGTGCTGTGTTATTGGTAAACCAGGGGCTTAAGCCACGCTCAAGCACAGCTACATTGTCTTGGAAGGCAAACATGGCAGCAGCAGAAAATAATGCACGGAGTAGTCCAGACAACGTGAGGAACAGATCTCCTTGACCGAGGTTTAAAGAGAGATAGCCTACAAGGTAGAAGGCCGCTCCAACTAAAAAAACTCCGAGTGCCATCAGCTGGATTGCCCGGTTAAACACACGGCGACGCTGTAGCATTACCCAAATAAGAAGGGCTACCACAGCAAGTGTGAGCACTGCAGAGGTAAATCCTAAAAATCCCATTTGATAGATGGTTTGAGTCATGTGCCTATTCTATCCTAATGATAGAAAAAGATAGCAGGACAAGCCCTGGCTCATATGTCGAGCATATCAGGTTAACGAGGGCTAGTGGCATAGATAGAGTAAAGAATTGAGGGGCAGCTGCTACCAGCCCCTCAATTCTTCAGCAATGTTACTTTGAAGAATCTCCCAAGTTGTCTGCTGCGGTAAAGACCCCAACGCCGTCGCCATACTTCTGGAAGAGCTTCTTGAATTTAGGTTCGCGTTGCTTCCACAGCGCGTAAATCGGTGTTGATATAAAGAGAGACGTGCACGAACCAAGTACGAGGCCAAAGGCCATGGCAAAGGCAAAGTCCTTCAAGGTCTCTCCACCAAAGAAGAGCATGGCAAGCACGGGCACCAAAGAGGTGGTCGTGGTGTTGATAGAGCGCATGAGCACTTGGTTGATGGAATGGTTGGCCACTGTCATAAAGGAATGGCGGTTGGTTGTGCCACTGTTATCTTTTATTCGGTGGAAAACGACAACCGTGTCGTAGAGCGAATAGCCCATGATGGTGAGAAGGGCGGCCACGACGTTGGGCGTCACCTCTCGTCCAGTAATGGCGTAAATGCCCATGACGATGACGAGGACGTGAATCAGTCCCAGTACAGCCACAAGGCCCATCTTGTACTCAAAACGAAGGGCCACGTAGAGAATAATAAGTCCTATGGCAACCAAAAAGGCAATGGCTGAGTTTTTGGCAATAACCATGCCGTAGCTTGGGCCTATGGTCATGACCTGGAAGCTGTCATCTTCCAGACCCAGGGCTAGAGCCACTTCGTCTGCAAGTGCAGAGGCAGCAGCAGAATCATCCTCTGAGGTGCGCACTACAAAACCTTGTTCTCCGTCTGCGCTAGCAGTGGTTTGTACCAAAGGCATCTCGGAGCCAGCATCGGTAAAAGCACTCCGCATTTCTTCGGTGGTGATGTCTCCCGCGCTGGTAAAGTTGATTGATGTGCCGCCAACAAATTCGATTCCGAGGTTGGGTCCTCTCACGAGAAGTGCTGTTATGGACAACACAAGCAGTACCAGCGAAATGATAAAGAAAATCCTTCTCTTTGAGAGGAAGTTGATGTCTTTCTTGAATGGTCTGACCATTATCCCTCCTCTCTGACAAGCTCGCCTGCTTGTTCGGCGTACTCCTCATCTTCCTTGACACCCCAAAAACCGGGATGCCTGGTGATGATGCGCGGTGCCAAGAGGCGAATAAGGGGAGCCTTGAAAAACAGCATGCCAATGATGTCACACACGACACCAATGGCAAGCGCCAGTCCAAAGCCGCTTACCGCACCCAAGGGTGCAATAAAGATGGTAAGAGCAGAAATGAGTGCTACCAGATCTGCGTCAATTGATGTGATGATTGCGTGCCTGACACCAGTTACAGAAGAAGCGCGCACGCTTCGTCCCATGCGGATTTCTTCCTTGAAGCGCTCCAGCACAAGAATTGAAGAGTCTGCCGCCATACCGATTGCCAATACGATACCGGCAATGCCAGCAAGAGAGAGAGCAAAAAGTCCAAAGTAGCTCAGTAATGCCAGCACTCCCATATAGAGAACGGCAAATACCAGGATTGAGGCAGAAGTCATAAAACCAATGCCCCTATAAAACACTACAAGGTAGAGCGCCACCAGTATCAAGCCAATCAAAGCTACCATGATACCTCGGGCAAGCGCCTCTTGACCCAGTGTTGGTCCTACCATTTGAGAGGATATGACAGAGAGCGCTACCGGCAGAGAGCCCGAATCCAGTACGGTTTTCAAGGAGTTGGCATCTCTGAGCGAGTAATTACCGGTAATGGACACGTTGCCATCGGTGATGGGAACTTGAACAGCAGGAGCGCTCTGAATGACTCCATCCAAAATGATAGCGACCTTACCTTTGGTTGGCGCCAGGGCAGTAGTGACCTCGCCAAAGGCTCTTGAGGCCGTTGAATTGAGTTCGAGGTTGACCGCATAATTGAGACTGAGCTCGCCATCCATGCCAACGCGCACTGTGTTGATGTCTGCTCCCGTAAAAATGGGCTCATAGCTTCCGGGCTCAAGTGCCAGGAGCTTATAGATGGTGGGGCCTTGCGCCGCGGCCAAGTCAAAGTCAGTAGAGTCTTCGTCGATAGTCACGGACTGTGATTGAGGTGCGTAAAGACCGGCAGGTGCTCGTCCATTTACCAGCTCCTCGCCAATTTGCTCAACTTCTATCTCGTCAAAGGCAAGCATTCTGTTGATGTCTTCGTGCGACAAGGTATAGGAGTTGAGGAGGGCAACCACGGCATCTTGCTCCTCTACATCAGCAAGGTTAATAAACTCAAGAACACCCGTCTGCCCGATGGTAGAAAGTGCCTGAGTTTGATCAATGCTGCCGGGTATTTGCACCAGAAGTTGGCTATTTCCCTGTGTTTGTACCGATGCCTCACTGGCTCCCAGTAAATTAACACGTCTGTCGATGATTTCTCGAGCAGATTCCATTTCTTCTAAGGTAACAATGCTACCATCTGTCTTTGTGGCGTCCATGATGATGGACAGCCCGCCTTGTACGTCCAGCCCTTGCTGTATCTTCTCCTGGGGAGGATAGAACATAAAGACCGCGCCTGCCATGAGCAAGCCAAGCAGTACCAGCAACAGTACATGTTTCCTTGCCCTGGAAGGTCTTTTCTTAGGTTTGAAGCGTTTGTCAGCCACAGTGCCCCTCCGAATAGATTATAGGTCGTAGTGGATTATAGCGGTTTTGCTCCTAATAATCATCAGAAGCTGGCGAATCATACCAAGAAGTTAGAAAATCCCGGTAATTACCATCAATTATGGATGCACGTGCTTTGCGTGTAAGATCTAGGAGATAGTGAATATTATGGAGCGAAAGAAGAACCGCGCCGGTAATCTCCTTGCTCTGAATCAGGTGTCGTAGATAGGCTCGTGTATGATGCTGGCAGGTTTGACAAGTGCACTGAGCATCCAAAGGCGAGTAGTCACGGGCAAAGCGGGCATTGCGGAGGTTCAAGCGTCCCTCGCTCGAAAAAGCTGTACCCAAGCGTGCTGTTCGCGTAGGGAGCACTGAATCAAACATATCAACACCCAGGCCTATGGAAGCAAGCATGCTCGTTGGGTTGCCAAGTCCCATCAGGTAACGTGGGCGATTGTGCGGCAGAAGTCCGCCAATCTCGCCTATGCCATCGAGCATAATCTCATGTGGCTCACCAACCGAGTAACCTCCAAGGGCGTAGCCTTCAAAACTTGTGGTTTGTGCTTCGATTTCTTTAAGCCGTTCTATGTTCTCGCGTCTGAGGTCGGTATGCATACCACCCTGCACTATGGCAAAGAGGGCCTGCTTGGGCTCTTGGTGGCTTATGCGGCAGCGCTTTGCCCACATGGCCGACCTGCGCATTGCGAGCTCTACCTCTGGTCGCTCTGCAGGATAAGGGGCACATACATCCAACTGCATGATGATGTCGGCACCCAGTTGTTGTTGAATGCGCATGTTGTCTTCGGGCGTCCAGCGATGGTCTGAGCCATCAATTATCGACTTGAAGCTCACCCCATCATCATCTAGCTTCATGGTGTTATTAAGACTGAAGATCTGAAACCCACCGCAGTCAGTCAAAATAGGACGTGGCCAGGACATAAATCCATGAAGACCACCCGCCTCTTCTACCATGGTAGAACCTGGGCGGCAAAAGAGGTGGTAGGTATTGCCAAGAATTATCTGTGAGTCTAATTCCAGTAGCTGTGATCGCGTAAGTGCCTTGACACTGGCACGAGTACCTACGGGCATAAAGATAGGCGTTTCAATAGACCCATGTGGGGTATGCAAAACACCTGCACGTGCCCCGCTGCCGCGATCGGTAGCTATTAGTTCAAAGCAAAAGTGAGGGTTCATACGCACCTTTCAGTTCAAATAATCAACATGGCATCGCCAAATGATAAGAATCGATAGCGCTCTTCAAGAGCTTGACGATAAACACTCATCATCGTTTCATAGCCACCAAAGGCAGCCACAAGCATTAAGAGAGTGGAGCGTGGAGTGTGAAAATTGGTAACGAGCGCATCAATCACCTTAAAGTGGTATCCAGGGGTAATGTAGAGGCTGGTTTGTTTGCGATCTGCTGCCAAAAGGGTGCCGTCACAACTCACAGAGCTTTCAAGTGCTCTTACCACGGTAGTGCCCACGGCAATGACCCTCGCACCTCGCTGCTTGGCGAGTTGCACAGCCTCAACTACGTTGTTGCTTAAAGAATAGTATTCGCTATGAATAACATGATTATCAATATAGTCTTCTTCAACCCTTCTAAAGGTGTCCAGTCCTATCTCTAGGCAAATATTGGCAAGATGTATACCCTTGGCCTCTACTTTGCTAAGCAGCTCGCTACTAAAATGCAGGCCTGCAGTGGGAGCAGCCGCAGAGTTTTGCTTCTCAGCATACACAGTTTGATACAGTGAGCTGTCTCCGGTGTAGTCTTTGATGTAGGGTGGCAGGGGCAGCGAACCAGTTTCACGCAGTGCTTTCTCAAGCGTTTTGCTTCCGCCAGACAGCAGCTTGACGACACGCCTTCCCTTGCTCTTTTCTCCTCCCCAGTCCAACACCTTGGCGCTAAAACCTTCCAGAAGAATAGTAGACCCCGGTTTAAGTCGTCGGCCGGGTTTTACTAATGCCTCCCAGTGCTGCTCTAAGGCAGAGTCCTCCTGGTCGAGCTCCTCGAGTCTGCGAAGCAGGAGCACCTCAGCCTTGCAACCGGTTTCTTCTTTATGACCAAAGAGCCGTGCAGGCATGACCTTGGTATTGTTGACCACGAGTAAATCTCCTGGGTCCAGATAATCAAGTATCTCCTTAAACTGTATATGTTTGATGACCCCCTTCTGTCGTTGTGCCACCAGGAGTCTGCAGGAATCTCGCGGAGTTACCGGACTTTGAGCTATCAATTCGTCTGGTAAATCGTAGTCAAAAGAGTCAGTTCTCATAGTTACACACGCTTGCTGGGGCACTTACCCACTCTAGACCTATCACAGTTTGTCTCGCTTCTCCTTGTTTACCCGGGCCATTTCACGCTCAAGAAATGCCTCTTCCTTGGAAAATCTGCAACCGCAGTAATTCTGTCTATAAAGACCAAGGGTTCGTGACAAACGAACGGACTCGCCATAGCTTGCACTCCAATTACTGCCAAGACTTTGTATCTTTGCTTGACGAGCACACCCCTCTAACGAAAGCTGGATCTCTTCACTAAACTGATAGGGAGAGATTGAGAGCGTAGTGTCTACATGCATAACACCAAGCTCTACTGCGTGTGCAACCAAGGCAGTAAACCTGAGGTCATAACAAGCTCTACACCGTTGTTTCTTTGCTTTGAGCATCTGGCAAAAATTGTCTTCTCCCTCTATAAGGGGATAAGGGCCGCCCAGTGCGCCCACCTCTTTTTCCCAGTTGTCAGTGCAGTACTCCCCCACTACTACATCTGAGTTCCGCTCTGCACCAAAGGATTGAGCGCACATAAGACGACGCTGATATTCTTCTTGCGGTTGAATGTTGGGGTTAAAAAAGAAGAGCGAGACTTGCCAGTCATCATTTTGTAGTGCAGCAAGCGGTATCGTTGTGCACGGCGCACAGCAACAATGAAGCAGCAGGGTGTGTACATGCTTTGGCATGATGCAATCATATCCTTTAAGGCAGAGCTTACAGGTGACTTACTCATTTAAAAAGGCGGCCAACTGACCGCCTTTTCTCACGTGTGTAAAGAGATTTTATACCAAGCGCACATTACTTGCTTGGAGCTTACCCTCACGTCCGGTGGTGATGTCAAACTCTACATCACAATTCTCCTCAAGTGTTTTAAATCCATCACCTTGGATCTCGGAATAATGAACGAAGAGATCCTCTCCTTCATCACGGGCGATGAATCCGTATCCCTTGTCTGGGTTAAACCACTTTACCTTGCCTTCTGCCATGTCTTGCCTTTCTTTTTGAGCTCAAATGAGCTTAAATGCGCGATAAACCAGCCGCCAAGCTAGGCGTATCGCCAATCCTATTGGGTCGTTGACCCGCGTAATAGTGTAGCACAGTGTTCAAAAGTATTTTTGTTAGGAAGAAGAATGTTTTTACGGCGACTGTTGAGAGTATATGGGGTTACACCATAACTCCATCAGTGCTCTTCTGAGCCCAAGCGAATGGCAAGCTCTCTCTGTACTTTAGGAGGCACCCAGTGCGAAATATCACCGCCCATGGCAGCAATTTCCTTAACCATTGAAGAAGAAAGGTACATAAATCGAGGATTTGCCATAATGAACATGGTCTCCAGCTTGGGGTTAAGCTGAAAGTTGATAGAGGCCTGTTGAAACTCCCACTCAAAATCGGTAACAGCCCTCAGGCCTTTGACGATGGTGTCAACATGCATTTCTTCTGCAAAATTTACCAGAAGTGAGCTAAAGGAGTGAACCTCTACATTGGGGAGGTGGGCAATAGCATCTTTGATGAAACCTGTGCGCTCTTCAAGGCTGAAGAAGGGGCCAGCGCCCTTTTGTGGAGAGGCGGCTACTGCAACGATAACATGAGAAAACACCCTGGCCGCGCGTTCAATAACGTCAATGTGTCCGAGGGTTACGGGGTCGTAGGTTCCTGGTATTAATGCCTTTGTCATTACTCCTCCTTTGTTGTGGCTCACTGTCTAATTCGTGTACTTTAAGAACCATGTAGTAATCAATCTGTATCGTACCGTACTTTTTGCTCTTTACCAACTTCAGGCGCAGTGGATTACGCTCTTTTCCAAGGGTGAGATTGTCAAGAGTGTCGTCCTTTGCTTCTGTCTTCCCGAAGTCTGATACAGATGAAACAGTGTGCGCATGCTCGTAACTGATAACACTCTGTGTGCTCAAAAGTCCAGCCCTGGCCAGGTTGCCCAAGAACTCCCCTATTCTTTCTTGCGACAAAGCATAGGGAGGGTCGAGCACTATGAGATCAAAGGGACTTTCGCACATTTGAGTGTTGAGCAACTGTGGAGCCAGGCAGTCTACCATTTTGCACGAGGCCTCCCTGCTACCATAGCCTAAAGCAGCAATATTAGCTTTAAGCGCTGCAAACGCCTTGCTATTGTTCTCGAGAAAAAGGCAGCTCCTTGCCCCGCGAGAAAGCAACTCCAGCCCCAGGGCACCGCTGCCAGCAAACGCATCCAGTACGCTTAAGCCCGATACCCTGCCATGAGGAGCAAGGCAGCTCAGTGTTGACGCCCAAGCCTCTCGTACGCGGTCTGTGGTAGGACGAGTGCCCATGCTGTCAACGGCCTGTATCCTTCTTCCTTTGTGTATGCCAGCAATGATACGCATATTAGTTGGTACCGGCTCCCTGCATACGAAACAGCTCCTGGCGTAGGTGGAGATGCTTGGATAGAGTGAGCGCTGGGTCTTCTTCGAGCAACTGCACAACGTCGCCATGAGCAGCCTCGATTAGCGCACTGTCACGTATGACATTGACAAGGCTGAGAGAGCCTGCTCCGTGTTGGCGAGTTCCAGCAATGTCGCCCTCTCGACGTTCTCCCAAATCTACTTCAGCAAGCTTAAAGCCATCGGAGACTTTTTCTAAGGTGCGAAGTCGTCTGCGTGCGCTCTCGCCCGGTTTAGGAGCCACTAAGAACACCTGAGAGTCCTTTGTGCCGCGTCCAACCCGCCCCCTCAACTGGTGAAGCTGTGCCAGGCCAAACCTATTGGCGTCAAGAATAATCATCGTGGTGGCATTTGGCACGTCAACTCCTACCTCGATGACTGTGGTAGAAACGAGAATGTTTACAACTCCCAGTTTAAAGTCGCTCATAATACGCTTCTTGTCTTCGCTTTTGACGCGAGAGGTGAGAAGCTCGATACGATACTCCGGAAACACCTTTGACCTCAGGTGCAAGAGTTCTGTTTCAGCGGCAGTAATATAGGGTTCATCAGAAAAATGCTCCAGATCGTCAAGATAGAGTACATCCTCATCGTCGCCAGGCGGCTGAGCCGAGATAAAGGGACAAACGATAAATGCCTGCTCTCCCCTTCTAATGGCCTTGCGAACGGCTTCATAGGCCTTGTAGGCAAGCGCGCTGTCTAAGAAATAGGTGTGAGTAGCAGCCTTGCTTGGGCGATGTGCCAGGTAGCTTGCCTGCACACTGCCGTAGAGCACCAACGCAAGAGATCGGGGGATGGGTGTAGCAGTCATACTGAAAAAATCTGCCGCGGGGCTTTTGGCAATAAGCCTATGTCGATGCTCAACACCAAATCGATGCTGCTCATCTATCACTATGAGTGAGAGGGTCTTAAATGTTACCTCGGGTTCGATGAGTGCATGAGTTCCCAGCGCAATGCTAATATCCCCAGTCGCAAGTCCAGCGTAAGCCTCCTTGCGATCCTTGGCGCTCAGAGCTGAAGTAAGCATTGTCCAGCTCACGCCTAAGGCATCCAATATAGGCCCCAGGCTGGATGCATACTGCTGAGCGAGCACCTCAGTTGGTGCCATCATGGCTGCTTGCCAACCGCTTTTAGACACAGCAAGAAGGGCATGTAAGGCAACCACTGTTTTGCCTGATCCCACATCGCCTAAAAGCAGCCTGTTCATGCGCTTGGGGCTTGCCATGTCAGTGTAAAGGTCATTGATGGCTCTTTGCTGAGAATCAGTGAGTTCAAAGGGCAGGAGGGCAGCTAGCTCTGTATTGAAGCCTTCGCAGTTTGTATGGGTATAAGCACAAAGCCCTTGTTGTGACTGGACATCCTCAAAAGCAAAGCTTAGTTGAGCAAAGAAAACCTGCTCGTACGCAAGCCGCCGATGAGCCAGCTCGTAATCCTCCTGAACAGAGGGGGTGTGAATGTTTTGCCAGGCTATCTGCCTGCTTACCAGATTGTGCTTGATGCGAACGGCAGGAGGCAACGGATCCAAAGGCTCAAGGATTAGCTTGCGAGATTCAAGCACGATACGTTTGATCCAGTTAGAACTCACCTTACCATTGGCACGGTATACCGGTGCAATGCCTACAGGATTAGGGCCTGAGTCAACGCTCAAAATATCCTTATCATGATCTTGCGAAGGCATGCTCGTCGGCTCAGAAGTAACCAGAGTGTGCAAGGGGGAGGTCATGCGGGCATAGCCACTATGGTGCTCTACCTTGCCCAGCAGCATGATTGTCTTGCCCACTGTGAGCGTATCCGCCAGCCACTTTTGATTGAACCAGACAGCTTTAAGCACGCCTGTACCATCTGTTATTGCAATTTCGTATAAAAATCCACCCTTTGCAGTGCGTCTGCCCTTTGCCTCATGAATGGTGCCAAGAACAGCGTTCTTTTGGCCGAGAGGTAGATTGACAACTTTGACCACCTTTGAAAAGTCATCGTACCTGAAGGGGTAATGCGTCAAGAGGTCACGTATGCTCAGAATGCCAAGCTCATGTAGGCCCAGTAGGCGTTTTCCGTGAGCAAAGCGCACGGCTGAGACATCGGTATCAAGTAAACCAGTCTGTACAGCGCGCGTTGGCATGGCCGCCCCGCTATTACTCCGCTGCTAGTATGAGCGGGTAGAGTGGCTGATCGCCTCGCTGGCAGTCGGTCTCTAAGTCGGGCCACTCAACGTTGATACGCTCGTTTAATGCATCAAGCTGCTCATTGCTAAAGTCCACTCCGGCTAAGATGGTCAAAACATCAGCATCTTCTGCAATAAGCCCTACCAGCTCCAGGGCAACCTCAGCAACCTCTTTGCCAACCGAAGTGATACCCTTCTCTGTGATGCCGATAATGTCGCCAGCAGCAATCGGATCGCCGTTTGCAGCCTTTGCCTTTTTGATGGCAGTGGTAACTTCGGCAGTTTTTACTTGGTCAATCGCTTCAATCATGCATTCTACATTCTCGTCCAGGCTTGCCTCCTGATTTGCCACAAACAGGGCAGAAAAGGACTGAGGAATGCTGGTAGTGGGAACAACAGCAGCTGGTTTGCTGGCATTGTCTACGGCAGCATTGGCCGCCAAAATGATGTTTTTGTTATTGGGAAACAGTATCACCGACTTGGCGTTTACGGCATCTATGGCATCAATGAAGTCTTTTGTTGAGGGGTTCATGGTCTGACCGCCGTGAACCACATAGTCTACATCTTGCGACTCGAGTATGCGAACTATTCCTGGGCCTGAGGCTACCGCAATATATCCAATTTCCTTGGGCGAAACGTGAGCACTATTGTCGTTACTTTGAGGCTTCATGATTGATGACTGGCCTGTGAGCCCGCCAGTCACACCTTGCTCCCTCGCGCTACTTTGCAGCTGCATATTGTGGATATGTACCTCAGAAACCTGTCCGCGCTCGGTCATATAAGAGAGCACGGTGCCCGGCTCATTGGTGTGTACGTGCACTTTGAAGTGCGGGGCAGAACCTACCAAGAGCTCGCAGTCTCCAACGCTTTCCAGAAAATTCAGGGCACTCTCTTCATCAAGGCTCTCGCAATAAAAGAGAAACTCGGTGCAGTAAAGGTAGGCGCTGTCCTCCCAGTCGTTAATTTGTTCGATGGCAACCGTAGTATCCGATGCAGAATAGTGCACAATGGTTGGCTGCACCATCTCCTCGCCACTCAATGAAGCGCTAAAAACTTCCAGCAGTATGGCCAAGCCGTAGCCGCCAGCGTCTACAACGTTGTTTTCTTTGAGCACCGGCAGCAAGTCGGGAGTGCGTCGCACTGATGCCAAAGCCTCTGTTGCAACGGCCTGTAGGCATTGCAGCCCATCAACACCTTCCTCTACAGCTTTTGCTGCTGCAGCTGCGCTATCCTTGAGCACGGTGAGTATGGTGCCCTCAACAGGCTTTCGCACTGCATTAAAAGCCACCTCTACGCTTCTATCAGCTGCTGCTGAGACAACCTCAGCACTAAAGCCCTCAGCATCCTTAAGACCTTCACAGATGCCACGGAGTATCTGTGAGGTGATTACTCCTGAATTACCGCGTGCTCCCATGAGCGAGCCATGAGTGACCGCTCTAAAAATATCTGTCTTGTTGGCATCTTTGGTGAGCTTGGAAAGCTCGTCTATAACCGTGTCAATGGTGAGGGACATATTGGTGCCTGTGTCGCCATCTGGCACCGGAAAGACATTAAGGCGATTGATGTCTTCTTTTTTATCGCCCAGCGCCTGTCCAGCGGCACAGATAGCCTGTATGAAATGTTGTGGTGAAAGCTTATTCATGTATATAATTCCTTATCGACAGTGGGAGGCTTGCTCTCTTCAAAAAAAGGGGGGTAATAATTTGCAAGTCCCAAAAATGGCTCAGCTAGCCTCGTGGCGAGGTGCGAATGCCTTGTACGTATACCAAAACGTCTTTTACCTTGAGTCCAGCGTAGACTTCAAGAACAAAGCGCACTCTGTCGGCTAGATTATTTGAAACAGTAGAGAGATTCATACCGTATTCAATGACAACGTAGAGACTGGCGCTGATACCTTCTTCATTATTATGTATGACAACTCCTCTGTGGAGCGCTCTAGCCGGTAGAAGTTTGGCGAATCCATCTTGCAAAGATGGAGCAGCCATTCCCACCACACCGTAGCTTTCCAGGGCAGCGTACCCAATGAGGTCAGCAATAACGTTGTCGGTAACGACTAGTGAGCCCCCTATTGGTCCGTCTGTGTAATCGATTAGTTCAGTCATGGTAAACCTCAGCATTTCTTGTTACGCCTGAGCAATTGGTTTTGATTGAAGAACAAATTATAACAAAGCTCAGCACGCAACACGTCCGTTGCCTATTCCCTGTGTCATTGGTCCCCCTCTTAACACCCTCACTCTTTGCCGGATGAATTCCTGTAATACAAAGCATCAAGACTATTGAGGCCTGTAGTCTCAATAGTCTTGATGGTCGGGTTGACCATAAAGGACATTAACATAATTGCTGGTAGGCAAAACAAGGTTGCATGAGATTTGTGTCATTAGTTAATGTGCGGGTGCGAGCAAATGCACCACTGAGGCAGTCATTGCACATGATTGTTTCGGATTCACGATTATGCTGGTATTTTGCACTTCACTGCTTCTGGCTACTCTTTTACTCGTCAAGAGCACTGGTCATCTACCAGCGGCTTAGCAATAGTGCACAAATGGTTGCATTGTAGCATCCTAGCAAAATCGTGAATTTGTAGCATCTCTGTTAGAATACCCTCATGGAGATACTACTTTCACATAAATCGGCGCTTGAGTACTGGAGGATCTGCGATGCGCGGCTAGCTCTTGAAGGGCGCGCACAACAACTGCAGGCTCTCCCGGAAAGGCTTCCCCCTGCTGTTAGAATTCGCCAGCTAAGGGACTTAGGGCTTTCGAGACCTCTAGATGTAGCAGTGAGCAAGCCTGGTGGGAGGAAGTGGCCAGTTGGGGTGAGGCCGCATCTGCATAGCGGACAGGTCCCGCCGGGTGCGGTGGTCGATGTTGGTGGAGGGTTGATGGTGAGCTCTCCGGAGTTGTGCTTCTTCCAGATGAGCCGCGTGCTAAGCTTGCCAAATCTCCTGGAGTTGGGCCTCGAGCTCTGTGGCTCTTACGCTGTTTCTGTCCCCAACATCAACTACGGCAGCCCCGAGACTATGCTAAAGCGCCTGTTCAATCGTCCCTGCTTGTCCAGCGTAGAAAGGCTTGCTTCCTTCTTATCACAAACGGAAGGTACTTTTGCGCAGAGACGTTTTTCAAGCGTTCTGCGCTACCTCGCCAACAACTCTGCTTCTCCGATGGAGAGCAAGCTCTTTTTGCTCTTAACTCTCCCGTACAAGCATGGCGGATATGGTCTTTTGAAGCCTAAGTTCAACGCAACAGTAAAACCAGCTTCGACTGCTCGACGGGTTTCCGGCAAGAACACCTACCGCTGCGACCTCTACTGGCCAGACTATGACTTAGCAGTAGAATATGACAGCAAACAACATCACCTCGCCCCCAGAGAACAAACCCAAGATGCCACAAAGCGCAACAGCCTTGCCACACTGGGTGTTTTATTGATTACTGTGACCAGCGCCCATATATACAGTCCTATGGAAACTGAGAGGGTTGCCATGCAGCTTGCCCAAGGGATGGAGAAGCGTCTTCAATATCGTAATCCTGGGTTTGCAAAGGCTCACCATGAGTTGCGCACTGCGCTTGACCTTGAGCGGTTCTATTGAGATGGCGCCTTCCCGTTTATTCGATTCAATCCAATCGCTGGCAATAAGACTATTAGCTCAGCGTTTTCCTTTAGGTTTAACAGTTTTTTTCTAGATAGATGTCAATTACTCCGGCTTTATCGGCTTCCTCGTAAAAACGGGTATATCCTGCGCTTTCATACAGATGCAGGTTCCTCTCGCTTTGTGATCCCGTGAATAGCTCAAACCGCTTCCGATAAAGCACTGACTCTATCGCGGACAACAGGCGCCTCCCTGTTCCCTTGCCTTGATAGTCTGGGTGAACCATAAGCTTACCAATATGGACTGTGTTGCCGTCAGCATACTCCCTCACAGAGCCAACTATCATGCCATCGCTCACAGCCTTAAGAATGACGCCTTTATGAAATTCCTCCTTAACCTCGCTCAGAGTTTGAGTAAGCGGTTGGATGGAATAGTCATCATATATCTGCGCTTCGCTTTGATAGGCGCTATACTGAAGCTCAAGTAACTTTTCCAGATCTTCTGGCTCCGCTTTTGTTATTCCTATCACTCAAGTCACCTCAATAATCAGTTGAGACTTTTCAGTTTAAGCTATTATCTTGCGTGCAGGGCACGCAAGAAAGCGAAATGGTCGGGTTGACAGGATTTGAACCTGCGACCCCTTGACCCCCAGTCAAGTGCGCTACCAAACTGCGCCACAACCCGACACAATAGCTGCCACCTTGTGCAGCAACGCAAAACTATAGCACATTAAGCCAAATAGGTTGGCGTAACTGGTGTTAAAATCAGTTCGAGTCCCCGACTAAAAACACATACCTGACAGCCCGTTGGGCTATCAGGTATGTGTCTGGTGGGCCGTCGGGGACTCGTGTGTATTTGCTACGCAAATCCACACCCTGCTCACTCACTCCGTTCGTTCGCGAACTCAGGCTACGGCGCGCCACTGGCGCCCCGTTAAACGCCCTCGTCCCTCTCGGGTTCGAGCCCCCGACTAAAAAACACATACCTGACAGCCCGTTGGGCTATCAGGTATGTGTCTGGTGGGCCGTCGGGGACTCGAACCCCGGACCTTGGGATTAAGAGTCCCCTGCTCTACCAACTAAGCTAACGGCCCGCCGAGCTATGAATGCGCTCAAATACGAATGAGTATACTAACACAATTTACGTGTTGAGAGTGCAAGAGATTCGCACAAGCGCAACAGCGAGGCAACTATGAGGTAACTACGAAGTTGCATGTTCCTTGGCATACATTAAAAGCAGCGAGTTGCCGTGGCGACTCGCTGCTTGGTCGTAATGATACGCTTAAGACTTAGTTACTCAACGCTGTTTGCCAGCTTGGTGATACCTGACTTACGATTGGCTGCTTGCTGCTTGTGGATTACGCCCTTGCTTGCTGCCTTGTCGAGCATCTTGCACGTTTTGGAAGCACTTGTTTGAGCTCTTTCACTATCGCCTTCGGCTACGGCATCCTTTACTTGACGGGTAAGTGTGCGTAGCTCACTCTTGACAGCTTTATTGCGCAGACGAGACTTCTCGTTGGTAATATTACGTTTCTTTTGGCTTTTGATATTTGCCACGGGTTGCCTTCCTCACTCTTTCCTGACAAAGTCAGGGTTAACACAGATAGCGAATAGTAGCATAACGAGCTCTTTAGCACAAACGATAACGGTGCTCGCTCTCGTTGCGCGCTCGTTGCGCTCAGTATGTTTAAATCCGTGCCCTTTTAGCTCTTAACGTGTTAAGGCCAGGAGTCCTTATGAAAGGTATCCGTAGCATCAGGCTTTTTGACAACAGCTAGCCTCCGGTGACAATGGGAAAGAAGGCAACTGAGTCGCCATCTAGCAACTCATCACCAGGACGAGCAAGAGCACCATTAATGCTCACAAAGAATGCCTTAGCCACAAGCTTGGGCATTTTTATTGCCGCCAAAGCGTCAGCCAAAGTTGCTCCATCAGGTAGCTCCAGCCAGTAACGTTCATCAAGCTTTTTTGCCTTCCAGCCGGGGGGCGGCAAGATGCGAACTTTAATCATGTCCTGCCCAGCAGTTCGGGTATCCCTAATTGAGCCACCGTCTCATCAAGAGGTGCTCCGGTGCTCATATCGCAACCCATTTCTTTCCAGTAAAGCTTTGCCTGTTCCTTGGTGTCGATAGTGGCACCCTTGAGCGGCCCACTTCTGAGAGGGGGCTTGCCTTCAAGCCTTTTGGGAAGCTCCCTGCTTGCTGGCATGACGCCATGCTTAACGTTAAAGAGGGTTCTGAGTGTTTGTATCCTTTTGCCAATTTCTATGTATTCATCGCCTGTCTTGCTCCAGCCGGTTGCAGTGTTGAGGTAAGAAACCAGTTTCCAGTTGTGTGCACCTATAATCTGTCCATAGTAGCAGCCGCCTGCTCCGTCCACCAACATCGTATAGCAGGCAGTGGCGGCAGAAGCCTTGCCCAGCGTCTCGCTGGGCATTCGAGCCTTTTTCTTGTTTTCTGGTCTGGCTACAGGAGCCCAGCTGCATACATCCCAAAGTGCCATGTTGCCATATGCAATGCCAGACCCAATGGTATGTTTGCCTGGCGCTGGATCAGTCATGAAGTGAACAGCAAGCTGCAAGTCTTGCCGGGGCTCATGGAGACCAGGCTCCTGCCCCCCTATGTGCATGGCGTATTGTTGCGTCTGTTGACCAAAATGCTCAGCGGCCTTTTTTACACCGTCAGCCAGCAGGTCACCTATGCCTTCTCGTGCAATGATCATCTCAACAAGCTTGACAATGTCTTGATGATTGCCCCAGGTAAGCTTGAGGCCTCCCGTCTGTTGATTGGTAATCAAACCGTTTTCATAACACTCAATGGCATAAGCCACCGTATTGCCTACCGAGATAGTATCTATGCCCGCCCGATTGGTAATCTCATTTATCCGCAGCACCGAATCCAGATTATCATTAAGCAATAGAGGGCCAAAGGCATCCACCGTCTCGTACTCAGGCTTATGAGTGTGCTCATATTTTCCATCGTAGAGATCCTTGGTGTTAACCACAGCACCGCAGCCCAGCGTGCACGAATAGCAGTTGTATTTTTGTATCTCTCTATCAAAGAGTCTGTCCGGATTGTATTTTTTTGAGACCCACTTGGCATCTTTGGGGCTCCCTGCCCAGTTTTTGACGGGACCATCGCCGCTTTGAACTCCTAAGACGGTATTAACAGAGGAGCCCCACTTGCTCAAAGGCCCAATGTTGATAGAGCCGTCAAGTGGCATGTTGATGGGTAACTTGCCAAAAACCGTGCCGAGCAGTCCGTAGGTTGCGCCCTTCATAAAGCCAGCCGGATACGCCTTTTTTATCTTAACAGCAAGCTCCTTGTTAAATGCATTCATAGTCTTTTTATCAAAACACGCAATTTTTTTGGAGCCTAAGAGCACGAGCGCCTTGAGGTTTTTACTTCCCATGACTGCTCCAACGCCAGAGCGTGCCGCAATGCGCCCTCCTTCGTTGCATACGCCCGAGATGAGCGAGAGTTGCTCCCCTGCCGTGCCAATAACAGCAACACTGGGCTTTTTACCTGTTGTGTTGTCTTGGATAAGCTTTGCTTCTGACTCTATTGCATCTAGTCCCCAGTAGTCGGCCGCATCTCGCAGCTCGCATACCTCGTCATCCACGTAAAGGTACACAGGCTTTTGACTTATGCCTTTAAAGAAAATGGCATCCACACCGCACTTTTTGATAGCGGGAGAAAAGTTCCCACCACAATTTGCATCTCCCCAGCCATCGGTGAGAGGAGATTTGGTGACAATTGACCAGCGTCCGCAGATAGGAGCATTGGTGCCCGTTAAAGCGCCACTGACAAACCCCAATACATTATCTGGACCCAGCGGATCTGCACCTGCTGGTATGTTTTTATAGAGATACCAAGCCCCCAAACCTTTGCCAGAAAGAAGCTGCTCATAGATTTCATCAGGGATTGCTGTTTTGGTAATCATCCCACTGGAAAGGTCAACTTCGAGAATGTGCCCCATGCAACTTATCATTCATGTCTCCTTGTTTACGTTGTCTAATGATACTCAGAAGTCTATTAGACTATAATCTGGGTTGCAAAACGTCTTACCAAGTAAAATTAAGTGCAACGGTAGCACTTTGGCAAGGCAGCACCATCTTATAATCTTTTTGTCAGCATGTAAACACTCATCATGAGGTCAGAAATGCAAAAGAGTAACTTTTCGCAACGCTACAACAGGAATTATCCAGCCATTAGCCACGACGAGCAAAAAGCTCTTGGTAATTCCAGTGTGGCAATAGTTGGCATGGGGGGCTTGGGTGGCTACATGGCTGAGCAGCTAGTGCGCCTCGGCATTGGACGGCTCGTCCTTATAGACGGTGATTGTCATGACGAGACCAATCTCAACCGTCAGCTCACTGCCACTGAGCAAACGATAGGAAGCTACAAGGTGCTGGCTGCCAAAGAGCGTCTGGAGCATATCAACAATTTGGTTTGTATTGAGGCACACACCGTCTGTCTTGGTGGCGGAAATGCTCAGCAGCTTCTCGCTAACGCAGATTTAGCAATGGATGCCTTGGACTCAATTGCAGCGCGACTGGTGCTAGAACATGCTGCCGAGACCCTGGGCATCCCTTTGTTATTTGCGGCAATAAATGGATGGTACGGCATGCTGGGGCTTTGTCTTCCAAAAGACCGCCTGATATCTGAACTCTATGGCACTGCCCAAGACGCAGGAGAGAGTGCCATAGGAGAAGTAAATGAAGATACAGCAAAGTGCGCTACAGGCAACCCAGCGTTTGCGCCTGCGGTCGTCGCCAGCCTGGCTATCGCAGAGGCGGTAAAACTCTTAGTTGGCAGGCCACTAAGTCTCAGGCACTCGTGGTTGCAAATTGATCTGCTTAAAATGGAGTTTTCTACGTTGAGCATTACTCAACCATAGATTGGGGCTGGCTATTGCAGTGCTGACAGGAATCGCTCGACCCAGTTTCATAGGGGCATTGCTTGTTGTCAATACTACAAGGCTCGGCATGAATCAATATATGTGTGCTCCTAAGCCGTTTGCTGATATCGAACTCGATTTCATCACAAACCTCGTGCATTTGAGCTACCGACATAAACTTAGGGACTACCAGATGCAAATCTACATGTCGATCTGCCCCGGCCTTGCGCGTGCGCAAATCATGAAACTCTACGAATTTATCATCATGAAGGGCAAGAACCTCGGTAATGATTTGAGTTTCCTCCTTTGGCAGACTGATGTCAACCAGTGGAAAGAAGGCCTTCTTAAGTAGGTCATAGGCAGCCTTAAGTATCAAAGCAGCCACAAAGAGGGCAATAATAGGATCTAAAATATGCCATCCGGTAAACCTAATGATAAGCAGGGCAAAGAATACGCCTGCAGAGGTGTACACATCGGTGCGCAGGTGCATAGCATCTGCCTCCAAAGCTACAGAATCGGTTCTTTTTGCTACACGCATCAAAAGCGTAGAGACGACAATATTGACTACTGCTGAGCCACCCATGACGATGAGTCCAAGACTCAGCGCCAGATCGCCCACCTCGCCACTGTTGCCAGTGATGATATGAAAAATCTTTTGTACTGCCTCGTTTACGATAAAGACTACGGCAATGAAGATGAGAAGCGCCTCTATGGTGCCAGCCAGGTTCTCAAACTTTCCGTGCCCGTAGGCGTGGCGCGAATCCGCTGGTTTGGCGGATTGTTTTACAGCAAAGAGTGCGATACAAGCAGCAAGGAGATCGATTCCCGAATGTATGCCCTCAGAAAAAATACTCACCGAGCCGCTCAAAAAGCCAACTATCAGCTTAGAAGTGGTTAGGCAGCTGTTTGATATTACAGAGAGTGTGGCAACACGAGACTTTTCCTTGGCCGTTTGTTGCGCTGCTGTATTGCAAGTTTGTGCATCTGTAGTTATCTCAGGCGGCACAGACTCCTGGATGCTCACATCTTTTGTTTTATGCTTTTGCACCAGCTTAACCTCCTGCGCACATTACTATCTCAAAAAAAAGACTTCCTCAAACTAAGGAAGTCCCACAGATTACTCTGTTGTCCACTATGGACCCGGCTATTGCCTGACCATCAAATTTTAGCACTATCTTGAGTATAATAAACAGGTTGTTACAAGTGAGACAAGGCGAACTTATGATATTTGACACCATCCTCGACACCATAGGAAATACGCCCTTGGTGCGCATTAATGCCCTTAATCCTAACCCTCAGGTGGAGCTTTACGCCAAGATAGAGGGCTTTAACCCTACCGGTAGCATCAAAGATCGTATTGCGCTCAAAATGCTGGAGCAGGCGCAAGCTGATGGAATCTTAGATGAGGGAAAAATCATCATAGAGGCTACTTCTGGCAATACGGGCATTGCGCTTGCCATGATAGGGGCTGTAAAGGGCTTTCGGGTGCAGATAGTGATGAGTTCGGCAGTGTCAATTGAGCGCCAAAAGATGATTAAGGCCTTTGGAGCAGAGATTATCCTCACCGCCGCCGACCTGGGCACCGATGGCGCAATTCTTAAGACTAAGGAGCTGGTAGAAGCTAATCCCGAACTTTACTTCAATCCCAACCAATTCTCAAATGTATACAATAAGATTGCCCACTACAAAACTACTGCTGAGGAGATTTGGGAGCAAACAAACGGGCGCATTACACATTTTGTGTCTGCCTTGGGCACCTCGGGCACGCTGATGGGAGTGGGCATGATGCTTAAGGAGCGCAACCCCTCGGTGAGGATTATTGAGGCTCAGCCTGTTTTAGGTCACTACATACAGGGGCTTAAAAGCCTTGCCGAAGCAATCGTTCCAGAGATATATGATATCACTGAAATAGACGACAGCATTCTCATAGATACCGATGAGGCCTATGAAATGGCACGGCGCATTGTGCAAGAAGAGGGCATTTTTGTTGGCATGTCAAGTGGGGCAGCCATGCTCGCAGCGGTGAGGGAGATAGAAAAGCTTTCGAGCGGTGTCATGGTGGTTATTCTTCCAGACAGAGGCGAGAAGTATCTGAGCACCGATCTTTTTTCCGCTTAAGCAGGGTGGCAGACGTTTGAGGGTATTAGAGAGGTAATTGCTGGTAAAGCTCGCCGTCCTCAAAGCCCAGGCTTCGGTAGTACTCTCTCGTGCCCACTGAGCTGATAACATTGAGTCTCTTATATCCTTGCTCCCGAGCGATATTGCAGGCAGTGGCAATAAGCTGCTTGCCTAAACCAGTATGCTGTGCGCCCTCCCCTATCGATTGTAATTCAGCTACTTTTCCGTAGATGTGCACTTCTCTAATCATTGCGTCTTGTGGTGTTACTGGCAGCCATTCTTGGTTCTTTGCAACAAAGCCTAAAAGGGGGAGTGATAGACGTAAAAACCCTGCTATCTGGTCATCTGAGGTGACCCATTGCAAAAAGTATTCCTTAGTATTTGAACTGGTGTAATCTAGAACTTCTAGCTCGAGTTTATCTGTTTCGAGGCTAGTGGTACTGATTTCGCGATACCTGATCTCCCTTATCTTTTCATTGCTTTGTTCTATTGTGCGCTCTACCAGTTGTCTGAGATTGGTTTTTTTGTTGCCCGCAAGCACATCTGGCGCAGAGAAGTCTCGTATCATCCGAGAAATCCTCACAAAGGGTGGGGTTTGCAAGGTGTTATCAACCAGTACGTCAACGAGCTCCTCTTCGCTATAAGGCTGCCAGCTCTTGTCTGCGTAGTGTAAGCAGAGTTGGGTTCCTTCAATAAGGGCGCAAGGGTACAACTTGACTTCGTCGGGTATAAAGTCTGCGTCATTGACAAAGCGAGCGTAGTCTAACTTGTCTTGGCTGGCAGTAGATCCATATAGATTTACCATGAAGTGAGCGTGAATCTTGAAGCCAAAAATGCGAAGAAGCGCAAAGGAAGAACGTATACTCTCTACGCTGATGCTTCGGTTATTGTATTCAAGCACCCTCGGGTTAAGGCTCTGTACTCCCATTTGTATCTTGGTACAGCCGAGATGCCTGAGCATGGTGAGGCTTGTGGCAGAAATGAGGTCTGGTCGGGTTTCAATGACGAGTCCTACCATGCGATGCTTTGCAGTTTCGTTACGGTCTTGCTGATACTTGAGTTCTTCAAAGCTTGCAGTTTGTTGGCTTGACACTTGAACCCAGGCGCTTTGGCTGCCATAGAGTTCATCTACAGCCTGATTGTAGTTGAGCAGGCCACGATTGATGAGCCCCTGCTTGACCTCTACAAACTCACGCAACTCATCTTCGTCATTGCTCAGGTCGTGAGCCTTGTAGAGCCGCCGCCGCTCGCGAGCATGCTTGCTCATGTCTTGACCAGCGTCACTCAGCGCTCTATACAGTTCGGTCATAAACCAGAGCTGGTAGCCCTCGGGATAGTCGCTCCAGGTTCCGCCCAGGACTATCATTTCGATTTTGTCGGTAATATGCCCCATCTGAATCAAGGTGCGCAAGCGCGCAGATACTTGCAGGTAGGGATCAAAGTAATTCCGCTCAGCACGTTGGCACGCTGGCTCATCACTCAAATAGCTCTTTGGCATTCTGAGGTCATTGGGACAATACAGGCAGTTGCTCGAGCATCTCCATGGCTTTGTGATGACCGTAATAGTAGCTACACCAGAGGCAGTTCTTCGTGGCTTAACCCTGAGCTTTTTTAAAAACTCACGCTCTAGATTTTCATCTATGTTCCAACTGACCCAGAGCTTGGGGTCTGTTTCTTTAATCTTAAGATAGTACGGCAAAAGACGCTTTTTTGAGTACTGCCGCCTCCCCCGCTCAAGAACCTTGTTGTGCCTGCGGAAAACCGCCGCCAGGCGCTTGTCATCAAGTCCCTTGGGGCTTTTAAGCTGTTCGAGTATATCTAAGACTATCTCATCCATGCTGGTAAGTATTCTATACTATAGAAAACAAGTTATTCGTACGGAGTATCAGGATATGGAATGCATTTATGGATTTTGACACCGCGCAACGATTGAGTGTGCTCAATACGGTTTTTTACCGGGAGCATTCGGACTCTTTTTCTTCAACACGTCAATCTGCCTGGCCGGGATGGCATACCAGCTTTGAGCTTATTAAGGATAACCTTCTTTGTGGGGTATCAAAACTGCAAGTCTTTGACCTGGCCTGCGGTAATATGAGGTATCAGCGTTTTTTGAGCAATGTGCTCTTGAGTGACACAGCGTGGACGTACTATGCTGTTGATAACTGCGAGCCCCTGGTGCCTCAAGGTCATACTGCACATTATCAGCAGCTGGACGTATTGGATGTGCTGTTAGAAGACCTCGACTTAAACGAGCATTTCCACGCACCTCTGTGTGATCTGGCTGTATGCTTTGGGTTTATGCATCATACGCCGCTACAGGAGAATCGAGCCAGGCTCCTTTCCTGTCTGGTAAATCAAGTGCGTCCAGGAGGCTATATTATTGTAACCTTTTGGCAGTTTTTAAACGACATTGGCCTCAGGGCAAAGGCGCTCAAGACACATGAAGTTGCTCTGCAAGAGCTAGGACTTGATAAGCTGGAAGACAATGATTTTTTACTTGACTGGAACAAGCTTGAAGGTGTGTATCGCTACTGTCACAGCTTTACTGACGAAGAGATAGATGAGCTTGTTGAGCGTGTGTCAGACAAGACCTTGCTCGTTAGTCGATTCGTTTCTGACGGCAGGTCCAGCTTGCTTAACTGTTATCTGGTATTGCGTGCCCACTAAGCCGGAAAACGTGTAGGGTAAAGCAGTCGTATAGCGATGGCGTCGAGGAGTCATGTACGCTGCTGATTGAGCAGGGGCTTTTCCATGAGGTAGTCGTCTAGCACAAAACCACTGCCAATGGGCGTTTCCATGCTATCCACGATGACAAAACCGTTGCCTTGATAAGCGCAAATAGCCAGATCATTGTACTTGTTAACGCTCAGGTAGATTGCCGTCAAACCATGTTCTTTGCACAGCTGCTCAAGGAGTCTAATTGTTTTGGTAGCGTAGCCCTTGCCACGTTGGTCTTTATATAAATAGAGCTTTGATACAAAGAGTCTCTGAGAGTCTTCCTCAATGCAAACCCCAGTGTACCCAACGAACTCCTCGCCATGAGCGAGCATATAATAGAGATAACCCTCATCTCCAATCGCTTGAGTTATCGCCTGTGCGCTTTGATATTTTTCAATCATATACTGTGTTTGCGCAAGCCCAATGCGATCAGGCCAGTACTCAAGCCAAATCTCCTTTGCCATCTTTGCGAGCAGGGTGATATCATCCCCCGATTTTACTGCAACAAATCGCACTCAATATCCTCTGCAGTCTTAAAGCGGGGTAACCCACCCAAACGTATCAGGCGTACGACCCCACTGAATGCCAGTGAGCTCGTCATAGAGGCGTTGAGTAACAGCTCCGATCCTGCCGTTGTTGATAACAACATCTTCTTGACCTACTTTTAACTCACCTATAGGGGTAACCACTACGGCTGTACCAGTACCAAAAGCCTCTTCCAGCGTGCCGGCGGCAGCTGCCGCGGCAACCTCATCAATGGAAATACGGCGTTCGGTTACGGTTAAGCCCCAGGAGCGCAACAGCTCAATGCTGGACAAGCGAGTGATGCCAGGCAAGATGGAGCCCTCAAGTGCGGGCGTGATGACCTCGCCATCTACAACAAAGAAGACATTCATAGCGCCAACCTCTTCAATGTATTTGCGCTCGATGGCGTCAAGCCACATCACTTGTGAGTAGCCCAGTTTGCTGGCCTCGCCTTGAGCCTTGAGAGAAGAAGCGTAATTGCCAGCTGACTTAACATTGCCCATGCCGCCTCTGACTGCACGGACATACGTTGTCTCCACAAGGATTCTCACTGGGTTAATGCCTTCGGGGTAATATGCTCCGACGGGAGAAAGAATGATGGCAAATATCAGATGCTTGCCCGGGTGCACGCCAACGGCAGGGTCAATAGCAAATACAAAAGGGCGGATATAAAGAGAGGTGCCCTCTGCACGGGGTATCCAATCCTGGTCGAGGTTTACCAGAGCCTTCATGGCCTCTAAGGCAAAGTCCTCATCAAGCATCGGAATGCAAAGTCGTTCGCACGACTTGTTAAGGCGCTGCATATTTTGTTCAGGTCGAAAGAAGAGCACCTTACCTTGGGCACTTCGATAGGCCTTGAGCCCTTCAAAAACCTCTTGTCCATAGTGCAGGCACATGGCAGCTGGATCCAGTTCAATCTTGCCATAAGGTACAATGCGCGGATCGTGCCAGCCCTCGCCTTCGTCGTAATTCATGAGAAACATGTGATCGGTAAAAACCTGGCCAAAACCGAGCTTACTCTCGTCTTGAGGTTTAGGTTTTGGCGCTGTCGTTGTTTGCATGCTGATATTCATTGGTTATCTCCTCGTTGCAGGTGCATCCTTGAGCGTGTGTTACCTCACGTTACGAGTCAATTGCGCGTAGCAGGTTGACCATCTCTATGGCACTGAGGGCACATTCGTAGCCCTTGTTGCCCGCCTTGGCACCAGCGCGCTCTATGGCTTGTTCGATGTTTTCTGTGGTCAGAACGCCAAAGAGCACGGGAAGACCCTCGCTGAGAGAAACAGCTGCCACTCCCTTTGTTACCTCACTGCAAACATAGTCATAGTGGGTAGTGCCACCCCTGATTACCGTGCCGAGGCATATTATGGCATCGTAGCGTCCGGTTTTAGCCATCTTTGAGGCCGTCAGCGGAATTTCAAATGCACCAGGCACCCAAGCTATGTCTACTACATCGCTGTGAACATCATGGCGCTTGAGCGCATCAAGCGCACCTGATAGCAGCTTGCTGGTGATAAACTCATTAAAACGTGCTGCAACTATGCCGATGCGGATATCGTTATTAACGAGCTTGCCTTCATACTTTTTCATTCTTACTCCTTATTATCTCAATTAAGCTCCTAAAGCTATTGTTGCAGAGCTAGCCAGGGATTGCCATGTTGAGTCGGCGAACGACCGCAAAACATGTTAACAGGCGCACAGACCCTTAGTCCATCTCAAGCATGTGTCCCATTTTATCCTGTTTTGTCTTGAGATAGCCCCATGCATGAGAGCTCGTTTCAGTGACAATGGGCACCCGGTTGGTTATTTCAAGTCCAAATCCCTGCAATCCATAGATTTTTTCAGGATTATTGGTGAGCAACCTAAATGATTTGACACCCAAGTCCTTGAGTATTTGTGCGCCCACAAAGTACTCGCGTAGATCTCCATCAAATCCCAGCGCGCTATTGGCTTCTACAGTGTCCATACCAGCATCTTGTAGTTCGTATGCCTTCAGCTTGTTGATAAGTCCGATGCCACGGCCTTCTTGTCGCATGTAAAGCAACACTCCTCTGCCTTCGTTTTCTATTTGCGCCATGGCAGCCTTGAATTGGTCTCCACAGTCGCAGCGCAACGACCCAAAGGCATCTCCGGTAAGACACTCAGAGTGCACGCGTACTAAGATATCCTCGCCACTGCCAAGGTCTCCCTTTACCAGCGCAAGGTGATGCTCCCCATTAAGTTTGTTGACGTATCCATGAGCAATAAATTCTCCAAATTCAGTAGGCATCTTGGGGCTTGCAATGCGCTCTACAAGCTTGTCATGTGTTTTTCGATAAGACTGAAGGTCTTCTATGGTGATAATCTTGAAATTCCACTCCCTGGCAAAATCAATCAGCTCCATGGTTCTCATCATGTCACCATCAGTGCGCATGATTTCGCAGCATATGCCGCACTCCTTAAGCCCGGCAAGTCGCAAGAGGTCGACGGTAGCCTCAGTGTGCCCATTACGATCGAGCACACCATTTGGCTTGGAGAGTAGTGGAAACATATGTCCGGGGCGTCGAAAATCCTCTGGCTTTACTCCATCTTCAACGCACTTAAGAGCCGTCAGAGAGCGTTCTGCAGCAGAAATACCCGTGGTGGTATCCACATGATCTATAGACACAGTAAAGGCAGTCTCGTGATTGTCGGTATTGGCGGTGACCATTTGTTGGATTTGTAGTCGCTCGCAAAACTCCGCAGACATCGGCATACAGATAAGTCCCTTGGCATACGTTGCCATAAAGTTAATGTTATAGGTCGTAGCAAACTCTGCAGCACATACCAAATCCCCCTCGTTTTCGCGATCATAATCGTCAATGACTAATATCATCTCCCCCTTTTGCAGTGCTTCCAAAGCATCTTCGATAGAGTCAAAGTTCTGGCTTGCATCATAGTTGATCTGCTTGGTCATGGTTTCTCCTTAAAAGCCGTTATTTACTAAAAAGTCACGTGTGAGCGTGCTGTTAGCCTCTTTGTGCATATTGATTTTTGCAGGGCTGGCGAGAAGCTTCTCAACGTACTTGCCAATAATGTCATTTTCGAGGTTTACCGCATCTCCCACTTTTTTGTTGATAAGCGCCGTTTCCTTGAGAGTGTGAGGTATGAGAGACACACTGAAGCCATCGTCAAGCACCCGTGCCACCGTGAGACTGATGCCATCAATGGTAATGGAGCCCTTGAGTACCACATAGCGCAAGATGGCGGCATCAGCCCTAACTGTGTACCACACCGCATTGTCGTCATTTTGAATTTTCGTGAGCACGCCTGTCCCGTCTATATGGCCAGAAACAATATGTCCGCCAAAGCGACCCTGCGCTGACAAAGCGCGCTCAAGATTAACTGCGCTGCCCTGAGCCAGTCTTCCGAGGGTCGAGCGAGCGAGCGTCTCATGCATGACATCGGCACTAAAACCAGTAGCGCTCAGCTTGCTTGCGGTAAGACACACACCATCAACCGCCACTGAGTCGCCGAGCTTAAGGTCACCTAAAACCACTTTGCCCAAGAGGGTTAGTGTAGATGAGGTCTTACCACGCCTAACGCTCCCTACAGAACCAACTTCTTCAATAATACCTGTGAACACCTACTCTACCTCACCTTCTATGCAGAAGTCATTACCAAAGAAAGACACCTCAACACCGCGTAGTTTAAAGGAATCTTGTGGAGTGGCAACTCCTCTGCCTCCAAGCGGAGAAGGAGCCTCATTGCCACCAAACAGCTGGGGAGAAATATAGCAACGTACAGCCTGCACGATGGCAGCATCAAAGGCTGAGCCTAGCAGCTCCGAACCGCCTTCGAGTAAAATGCTGTCTATACCGGCTTTACCAATCACCTCAATAAAGGCCTTTAAATCCACCCTTGCTTCTTTAGCTGGAAGAAGCTCAACTGAACAGCCTAAAGCCTCTAGTTGTTGCTGCCTTGCCTGGTTGCAAGTGACAGTGGCTATCAAGGTGGGCACCTCGCGAGCGGTTTGAGCAATCTGAGACTCCAGTGGTATTTTGAGCTGTGAGTCACAGACTATCCTCAGGGGGTTCTTACCACCCTCTGCACGACAGGTTAGCAAGGGATCATCTGACAGCACGGTATTGATGCCAACCATTATGGCCGCATAGCGGTTTCTGAGATGATGTACATCCTTTCGTGCTTCCTCACCGGATATCCAGCGAGAAGCTCCGGTGCGAGTGGCAGCCTTTCCGTCAAGTGTCATGGCATACTTTGCCAGTACATAGGGTGTGTGATGCGCCATGTAATGAAAGTAAATTCTATTAATCTGGTCGCACCTCTCTTTCATGAAACCAGACTCAACCGTTATGCCAGCTCTGAGAAGTTCGTCTACTCCCCTACTGTTTACCTGAGGATTGGGGTCGCTGGATCCAATAACAACATGAGAAATACCGCTCTGGATGATTGCCTCTGTACAGGGAGGAGTCTTGCCTGTGTGACAACACGGCTCAAGGGTGACATAAAGCGTTGCGCCTGCGGGAGACTCGGTGCAAGCTGCCAAGGCAATTCGTTCTGCGTGTGCTTTGCCATAACGGGCGTGATACCCTTCGGCAATAATACGGTCGTCTTTAACCACCAGGGCACCCACCTGCGGATTGGGATTGACCCAGCCACCACCTTTCATGGCCAACTCTATTGCTCTGCTCATATAGTGTTGGTCGTTCATCTTCTCACCCAATCTTAGCTGCCCAGGATGCGAGGAGCTACTTGCTTCTTACGGCTCAATATACCAGGCATCCACGTTCCACCTACGCCTATACAGTTGATGTTGAAAACCCGGTTGACAATACGACGATTGCCCTCACACATGAATTGTGAGCCTTCAGCAATGATGTCTGTTACCATGAGCAAGACAAACTCATAGTTATGGAGCTCCATCAGGCGTCGCATCTCTGAGCGAATCTCATCCTCATGCTCCATTACCGCAGCAAGGTCAAAGGTTTCATATTGAGACACGAGCGCCATGACCTCTCCAATCTGGAATTCCTTTGCATCGGTTCCCACGAGCTTATCAACAGAAATCTCTCCTCCGGAGCCACGATGCGTAAAGACCTCGTACCCAAATTCCTGTACTTTCACGCCAGCTATTTGAGCAAGGGCGGCGGCCTGCTCTCTATCGGTTTGTGTGGTCGTGGGAGACTTAAGGATTACCGTATCGGTTAAAACGGCAGAAAGGAGCACCTTGGCAATACCAGGGGGTATTTCAACTGCCTGCTTTACAAACTCCATAGCCACGATAGTGGCCGTTGAACCTACTGGCAGATTGAGGAATTGAATGGGTGATGTAGTGGACACATCGCCTATGCGATGATGGTCGATAATTGCCAGGACATCGGCTTCTTCAATGCCACGTGGAGCCAATATAGTGTCATTGTGGTCTACCAGCATGACTTTGCGTCTGGGGCGCGTGGTGATGTCGGTTCTGGTGACTATTCCTATGCAGCGATGGTCATCGTCGAGCACTACGGCTTCTCTTAAGGAGCTGGCCATAAGGTCTTCGACTGCCTCTTTGAGTAGCCCCTCCTTATCCAATACAAGCACTTCAGTTTCGGTTAAGTCTCCTACTCGTTGCTTGAGGGAGGCAAGCAAGTCATCTACTACGGCAGAAGTATTAGAGTCGTCCTCTTCAAGTACATCGGTGGCGGCAATATATCGTTCGGCTATCATGCGTGTGGTAATGAGTCCGTAATAAAAGCCGTCATCATCTGTTACCACCAAAGAACGCAGATTGTTTTGCCTGAGCATCCTGCCAGCATCGATCAGGGGGGCACTGTGTGCAATAGATATGGGATTAGGTGTCATCACATCTAAAACGCGTGCACAAACATGGCTGATCAGCGTAGGTATGGCAAATCCATTAGATTCCAGTATCCACGTGCTCTCGGGCGGCATTGGACCGAGTCGCACCGCTAGATGCGCAAGCGGTTTATAGGCAGGATTTGCCTCAAGCTTGCGAGCCTCGAGCTCATTGCTCAGGTAGGCGTATGCAACAGCTGAGCTGATAGAGTCATTATCTGGATTTTGATGTCCAACAACTACAACAGGAGATGTCACACCAGGCCTCTCTTTCTTTTGCACGCACCGGTTGCCTTGCTTGCTAACCTTCGCGATTTCGTGCCTTGAGCGCACGCTCAATGTCGATCTTAGTATCTCGGCTAGCAATGCTCTGTCGTTTATCATAGCGCTTTTTACCCTTGCAAAGACCCAGCTCCACTTTAACACGTTGATCTTCGTTAAAATAGAGCACAATAGGCACAAGGGTCAGTCCGTCTTGAGCGGTTTTATCGCCTAGATGTCGTATTTGTTTTTTGTGCAGCAAAAGTTTGCGCACTCTATCTGGATCGAGGTTTGCTCGGTTGCCGTGGCTGTAGGGCTTTATATGCAGGCCATGCAGCCACGCCTCTCCCTTGCGTACAAGGGCAAAGGTATCGGTGAGCTGCCCGCCTCCCTCTCTAAGTGAGCGCACTTCGGTGCCGGAGAGCACTACTCCCGCCTCAAAGGTTTCGAGAATCTCATAATCAAATGAAGCTCGCCTGTTTTTGGCGAGCACCTTTTGTTTGGGCTGCTCTTTAGTCATCGCATTTACCTGGGCACAAAGTCAGCTTTCTCATCCAAATCCAAGATACAGCAGGTGATAATCTTAACCGCTGCCTCAAGATCAGAGAGCATGATGACTTCTGTAGGGGTATGCATGTATCGGGTGGGTATGCTTACCAGCCCCGCCACCTTGCCGCCGCGAGAAAGCTGTATGGGATTTGCATCGGTGCCAGTGCCCCTGGACTCTGGGCCTATTTGATAAGCAATCTTAAGTTTATTGGCAGCAGCTACCATTCTCTCAAACAGCACGGGATTGATATTAGGCCCACGAGCTATGATGGGACCCTTGCCGCAGTCTGCCTGTCCATACTTTTTTTTGTTGATGTCAGGGTAGTCAGTGGCGTGCCCAACGTCTACACCAATGCCAATGCTGGGGTTAATATCGTAGGCAGAGGTAATGCCACCGCGCAGCCCTATCTCCTCTTGCACGGTACCAGCAGCTATAACATCTCCGGCTGCTCCTCCGGCCTTTTTGACTTCTTCCAAGACACGCGCAGCTGCCCAGACCCCGATTTTATCGTCAAAGGCTCTGGCCACCGCAAACCCATCTCCAAATTCCTCAAAGCCAACGCCATAGGTAATGGGATCGCCCACGCGCAACAGCTTTTTAAGCTTTTTGCCATCCAAGCCTGCATCTATGAAGAGCTGTTCTATTTTTGTGACATTCTTGCGATCATCAGGCTCAATGAGGTGAATAGGCTTGCGTCCCATCACCCCACGTAGAACTTGCCCCTGCGTGGACTCCTCACCGGTTGGATACATGTTTACCCTCATGCCTGGTAAGACTGCCGCATCAACTCCACCAATAGCCTCAAAACTGATGAAACCTTCATCAGATATATAGGTAACCATCAGACCAATCTCGTCAAGATGACCCGCTATCATGACGCTTGGCCCGTTGCCTTTGCCTTTGAGTGTGGCGTGAACGCTACCAAGTACGTTCGTCTCTACACTGTCTGCCACTTCTGCAAGTCGCTTGCGCAAAATATCCGCCGCAGGCACCTCAAATCCACTTGGCGAAGGAGCCTCAGTAAGCTCCTTGAGAAATAGCAAGTCCTTCTTATTCATACTTCCTCCATAATGAGTATTAACAAATTCCAGTATAGCTCAGCGCTAGAAGAATCCCAGGTACCAGTTGATGATTTGTTGGCCTGAAAAAATACTATTGGCTATGCCAAAGCAGAGCGCCGGGCCAAAGGCAAAGTGCTCTTTGCGCCCTTTCTTGCGGCTTACCAGGAGGTAGATGCCCCAAGCGCCTCCTATCAAGATGGCAGTGAAAATAGCTACCAAAACTAGCTGCCAGCCAAGGAGGAGGCCTGCGGCAGCAATAAGCTTAATGTCACCCATTCCAAAAGAGCCCACGATAAAAAAAGCGAGCAAAAGCATTGGTACACTTACGATAACTGCGCCGATGAGATGGTCGTACCAAGGCAATGTGGCAGTTGAGCCAAAGGCAAAGCTGAGGATGCCCAGTACCACTATCCATAGGGGCAAGGCGTTGGGTATTTCCATCGTATCAGCGTCTATGAAGGTTACAACGATCAAGACGCAAAGCAGCGTAAACACCATGACAGCAGCAATCAAAGCGCCAACAGAGGCGGGTAGGTCAACAGGAAACCAAGGTGAGAGCAGCCCGACTTCCTTGGCGCCTGCAACAAAGACAAGCGTCGGGTCAATACTGAGCAAAAAACCGGCAGGTGGAAAGAAGGCCGCATAGCTTAAAATGGCCAAGGCACCTGTGAGCCCCTCAATGAGCATATATCGAGGTGAGATTGCTTGTTTACAATATCTGCAAGTTCTGCCAAGAAAGAGGTAGCTCGCAATGGGAACAAGATCGAGAGCCTTGAGCTTGTGATTGCAGCGAGGGCAGTAGGAACTCCCCGCGACAAAGTTTTCCTTTTTTGGAAGACGATAAATAACCACATTGAGGAAACTGCCGATCATTGCACCAAAGGCAAAGATGAATACAAACATGACAGTGTGTACGACAGAAATCATGTGCAGCTTAGCAACACGTACTGAGAGAATTGCTCAGAAAATCGCTTGATGGCAAAGTGGCAAAAGGCAGTATTGGTAAAGCTTCCATGATTTACAGGTAGCTCCTTCTGGCTTCGAGTACGAGCCCTTCAACAGTGTCTACTGCCTCTGAAAGGGCGAGAGTGGACTTTTCGTTGGTGACACGGGTTTTAAGCTCAACTATACCCTCTGCAAGCCCTCGCTTTCCTACAATCAGCTGATATGGCCAGCCAATGAGGTCGGCATCATTGAATTTAACGCCAGCGCGCTCGTCTCGATCGTCTATAACAGACTCAATGCCCCTCTCTGTAAGGAGCTCTGCCAAGCTTTCTGCCGTGGGTTCAACCTCCTCATCGCCAGAGGCTAGCGGAATAATGACAACCTCTGCTGGCGCAACGCTGATAGGCCATATGATGCCGTTGTCATCATAGTGCTGTTCGACGACAGCGGCAATGCTTCGAGTCACCCCCCAGCCATAACAGCCCATAATGAAGTGCTTCTCTAATCCATCCGCATCCATGAAGCTTGCTTGCATAGATTCGGAATACTTGGTGCCCAGCTGAAATACCTGGCCTACCTCTATGCCGCGTGCGCCCTTGAGTGGCAGACCGCAAACCGAGCAAGCATCTCCAGGTAGCGCAACGCTGAGGTCTGCCCAGCTGTCCACCTCAAAATCGCGCCCTGGCTTTGCGCCAGCCACGTGATAGTCACTCTCGTTGGCTCCAGTGAGCCAACGAGAGAGCTCTCTAAGAGAGCTGTCTGCCACGACTCGTACTTTATCGGGCAGGCCAACGGGCCCCATAAAGCCTTTGACCAAGCCGGCTCCCTCCATCTCTTCGTCGGTCATAAAGGTAAATCCAGGCAAGAGTCGATCTGCCTTGATGGCTGCCAGGTCATGGCTTCCGGGAATGAACAACAGAGTTACAGCACCGTCTGCACTCTTTGTTGCCAAGGCCTTGACGGTAGACTTTTTGTCAATTGAAAGGAAGCTAGTCAACTCCTCAATGCTTGCAATCTCTGGGGTATGTATTTTTGTAAGCTCGCCATTGGTTTCGTGTGGTCGATATTCCTCAAGCTCAAACTCCGCAAGAGCAACCTCAGCATTGGCCGCAAAACCGCAGTCGCAATAGAGAATGCCGTCTTCTCCCGCTTCGGCAAGCGCCATGAACTCGGTGGTTACGCTACCACCGATTTGTCCGCTATCGGCCTCTACAGGACGCCAGTCAAGTCCGAGCCGGTCACAAATGCGTCCGTAGGCGGCGGACTGCTCGTCGTAGTGCTCTTGCAAGGACTCCTGGGTAGCATGAAAGCTGTAGGCGTCCTTCATGACAAACTCGCGCCCTCTCAGCAGCCCAAAGCGTGGCCTGATTTCGTCGCGATACTTCCATTGAATATGATAGAGGCTCTTGGGTAGCTCACGGTAAGAGCGAAGCTCATCGCGCACCAGAGAAGTAATAAGCTCCTCCTGTGTAGGCGACAGAGCAAAGCCGTGATCATGACGATCTAAAAAGCGCATGAGCTCGGGGCCGTAGACATCCCACCTGCCGCTTTCGTGCCAAAGCTCGGCTGGTTGAATGATAGACATAATCATCTCTTGCGCACCTATGCGATCTTGTTCCTCACGTATGATTTGTTCAACCTTGCGCAGCACCCTCAAGCCCAGGGGCAGAAAGGAGTATACCCCTGCGGCAACTTTACGCATCATGGCAGCGCGCAACAGCAGCTTGTGCGAGATTACCTCAGCGTCTACCGGATCTTCCTTGAGTGTGGGAGCATAGAGTTGGCTCATACGTAAGAGCCTTGCATCAATCAGTGGCATGTAGTTTCCTCGATTTCAAGTTCTTTCAGGAGCGCGTCAATTATTTGTGCTTCCTCTACAGTATAGAGCACCTTGCCTTTAGAAAAGATTACACCAGTTCCTTTGCCGCAGGCTACGCCTATGTCAGCACCAGCGGCCTCCCCTGGCCCATTTACCACACAGCCCATGACGGCAACCTTGAGTGGCTTCTTTATGGCGGCAAGACGTTGTTCAACAGTGTTGGCAATGCTAAACAGGTCTACTTTGCAGCGCGAGCAGGAGGGGCAACTGATGAGGGTAGCACGGTCGTCTGCACCCAGATCCAGTGCCGCGAGCAAGGCGCGAGCTACGCGAATTTCTTCGATGGGGTCAGCTGTGAGTGAGACGCGAAGAGTGTCGCCTATGCCAACAGCCAGCAGGGTGCCAATGCCTACAGCAGAGCGTATGCTCCCCTCCCAGGCAGTTCCTGCCTCAGTCACCCCCAGGTGAAGTGGTATATGAGGAAGGCTCATTGATAGGCGTTGGTAGACCTCTATGGTGGTGGGCACGTCAGAAGCCTTAGCAGAAAGCACAATGCTAAAAAAACCGCGCTCCTCAAAGTGCTCAACCGAACGCTCGGCAGACTTAACCATCTTCTCAGCCAGTGTGAGATTATGTGCCTTTTTGAGATCTTCTTCCAAAGAACCCGCATTGACACCTATCCTAATGGGGATGTCGGCCTTGTTTGCTGCTTCAATAACGGCGTTGACTCGCTGGGCATCGCCGATGTTTCCTGGGTTTATACGCAGCTTTGCTGCTCCTCGTTTTGCTGCCTCAATTGCCAGTGTATGATTAAAATGAATATCTGCTACTACGGGCAGAGGACTTTCTTTGCACACAGCCTCGAATCCGTCTAAATCCTTTGAGCTTTCTATCGCCAAGCGCACTATGTGGCACCCTACTTCCTGCAAGCGGTGTACCTGTTCGAGGCAGGCACAAACGTCCTGAGTAGAAGTGGTCAGCATGGACTGCAGTGGAAGCGGTGAGCCTGCCCCTAGGGGGACTTCCTTCACCATCAGCCTGTTTGTTCTTGTTCTTGCAGCAGTCATCAAACTACTTTCTAGCGTGGCGGCAACATGTTGACCTGATCCTTGAGCATGACATCATGCGCACCACCTTCAATAATGGAGGTGGAAGAAATCAAAGTCAGTTTGGCCTTTTCTTGGAATGTTGAAATACTCAGTGAGCCGCAGTTGCACATAGTCGAACGCATTTTGGCAAGAGTTACACCCACATTATCTTTAAGGGCGCCAGCATAGGGAACATACGAATCAACACCCTCTTCAAAGCTTAGTTTCTTGGCGCCTCCTTGGGCGTAGCGTGCCCAATTGAGCGCACGTGCGCTACCTTCTCCCCAGTATTCCTTCATGTAGTTGCCGTTAATGGTAACTTTGTTGGTAGGACTCTCGTCAAAGCGGGCAAAGTAGCGTCCGAGCATCATAAAATCTGCGCCCATAGCCAAGGCCAGGGTCATATGATGATCGTAGACGATGCCGCCATCAGAGCATATGGGTATGTAGATGCCGGTTTCCTCGAAGTACTCATTGCGCGCCCTGGCAACTTCTATGACACTGGTAGCCTGTCCGCGTCCTATACCCTTTTGCTCCCTGGTAATGCAGATAGAGCCGCCGCCTATACCTACTTTGACAAAGTCAGCGCCCGCCTCAGCCAAGAAGCGAAAACCCTCTCTGTCAACAATATTGCCGGCACCAATCTTAACATCTTGACCATATTGACTGCGCACCCACGTGAGCGTGCGTTGCTGCCACTCGGTAAAGCCCTCTGAGGAATCAATGCAAAGCACATCGGCTCCGGCCTCGATTAAGGCGGGAATACGCTCGGTGTAGTCATGAGTATTGATGCCAGCGCCTACTATGTAGCGTTTATGCTCATCGAGGTTTTCCAAGGGGTTTTGCTTGTGAGAGGCATAGTCTTTGCGAAACACCATGTAAAGAAGACAGTCATTATTATCAAGAACAGGAAGTGCGTTGAGCTTATGATCCCAAATGATGTCGTTGGCCTCCTTAAGAGTTGTTTCTGCAGGCGCAACGATGAGTTTCTTTCGTGGGGTCATGAAGTCTGCTACTTTGGCATCAAGAGGTGTACGGCTGGGACGATAATCCCTGCTGGTAACAATGCCCACTACTTTGCCATGCTGAGTGCCATCAATGGTAACCGGCATGGTGGAATGTCCGCTCGCCTCCTTAAGCTTCATGACATCTTCCAAAGTCATATCTGGGCTGAGGTTGGAGTCGCTTACCACAAAACCAGCTTTGTAATCCTTGACACGAGCAATCATCTCGGCCTCGGATTCCACCGTCTGCGAGCTGTATATAAAGGACATGCCTCCCTCGCGGGCGAGAGAGATAGCCATGGTGTCGTCACTTACGCTTTGCATTATGGCGGAGGTAAGCGGTATATTAAGCGTGAGTTGAGGCTCCTCTCCACATTTATAGCGTACGAGCGGTGTTTTGAGGCATACCTTATCCGGCAGGCACTCTGATGATGAATATCCTGGTACCAAGAGATACTCATTAAAGGTGTGTGCAACTTCTTCGTAATATCGGGCCATCAAACCTCTCCTATCGCTCTGAGTTCAATACTAGCTCATTCGTGCCAGCTGCGCCCAGCGTCCTTTGCAGCAATTTGGGCTCGCTTGATTTTGCCCCCAATGGTCTTAGGGAGTTCATCAACAAATTCAATAATGCGCGGGTACTTATAAGGTGCCGTTTGTTGCTTAACATAGGTTTGCAGCTCCTTTACCAACCCGGGAGAAGCTTCATATTGTTGAGTGATGACCACGGTTGCCTTGACCACAAACCCTCGCTCTTCGTCTGGAAAGGCAGTAACCGCTGACTCAATGACCGCAGGATGCTCAAGCAGTACGCTTTCGACCTCAAAGGGGCTGATCCGATAACCGCTGCACTTGATGACATCGTCGCTGCGGCCCACAAAGGTAAAGTAACCATCGTTATCGCGCCAAGCAACATCATTAAGGTTGTAATATGCACCACCAACTGATTCTTTGGAACGTGTCTCATCTTTATAGTAACCAACAAAAAGACCCGGCGGATAGTTTTCCTTAAGCCCAGTTACACAGATGTTACCCTCATCACCATCTGAGGCTTCGCGACCCTCGCTATCCAAAAGCTTGATATTCATGAGCGGTGAGGGCTTTCCCATTGACCCAGGCCGTGGCTCTAACCAAGGGAAGGTCGCCAGCAATACGGGTCCTTCGCTCTGCCCAAAGCCTTCGCGTATACGCTTGCCGGTTGCTTTTTCCCACTGGAGGGTCACCTCTGCATTGAGTGGCTCGCCTGCTGTGGCAAAAGTATCAACCGAAGAAAGGTCAAAGGAGCTTACGTCTTCTTGAAGCATGAATCGATACATGGTGGGGGGCACGCAAAACGTGCTTACGCTATATTTTTGTATGCACTCCAAGAGCTTTCTGGGGTCAAATTTTACCGTGTCATAGGCAAAGACCACAGCTCCGGCAATCCATTGTCCATAGATTTTTCCCCAGCCAAACTTGGCCCATCCGGTGTCAGTAACCGAGCAGTGCAGCTTGTTTTCCTGCACTTGCTGCCAATACTTGGCTGTAAGAATATGCCCAAGCGGATGGGCAAAGTTATGACAGCACATCTTGGCAAAACCCGTAGTGCCGCTGGTAAAGTAAATAAGCATGAGGTCTTGGCTGGTGGTGGCCTCGGGCGCTAAAGGCCGTTGCCACTCACTGCTTGCCTGCTCAACCAGGGCAGTCCAAGAAAGCCAGCTGAGTTCATCATCTGTGCTTACAGAGCGTTTGATCTCCTTGGAGTCAACACTGATAAGTGTCTTGAGCGTAGGGCATTCAGGCAAGGCTGCTTCTATCTGAGCCATGACGTACTCGTCATCTAATGCGATAAGCGCTTTGATATCGGCGCTGTTGACACGATATATAATGTCTTTTGAAGTAAGCTGCGACACCGCCGGAATTAGTATAGCACCCATGCGATGCAGCGCTACTGCACTTACCCAATATTCCCAGCGTTGACGTAGCATCATAAGCACGATGTCGCCTTTTTCTATTCCCTGTGCACAAAGGACATTCGCAAATCGTTTAGAGAGCTCAGAAATCTCTAAGAAGGTGAGCGTCTTTTCGTTACCTTTGTCATCGCACCATATCAGGGCTATCTTCTTGGGCTCGACACGCGCCCATTCATCTACGACATCATAGGCAAAGTTAAAGTCACTTGGTACATGTATCTGGAAGTTTTCATAGAAGTCCTCGTAGGAGTCAAAATCAATACGGGGGCAATATTTCTTTAGAAGATGATTCATGATGTAGTCCTCAGGTTAATTGTTTGGCGTAAAGGGAGAGTTAGTCGGTGATTATGGTGACAAATACCGCTCTTTGACTGGATCCGCAGCGTTGTCCGTGCGGTATTTGCGGATTAAAGTAAACACTGTCTCCCGCATCCAGTTCGATCTCCTTGTTCTCAAACACCAGTATGACCTTACCGGCAACGACATAGTTAAATTCCTGGCCACCGTGGGTAACCAGCTCGGCAGGCTCATCGCTTGTCTCAAGGGTCACCAACAAAGGTTGCATGACCTTGCCGCCATAGTTATAGGCAAGATCCTCAAAGTGGTAGCCAGGAAAACGGTCAACTACCCTACCCTTACCCGCGCGTACCACTTGATAGGTATTGAGGTGGGTGCTTGAGCCTGTGAGCAGCACAGCCATATCCACCTCGCAAAGACGTGCAGCTTGCATGAGTATGCTTATGGGGATGTCAAAGCCGGTCTCTTCGTAGGCTGAGAGCGTTTGTACGCCAATGCCCAGTCGCTCGGCAAACTCTTCTTTTTCAAAGCCGCAGGCATCGCGAAGTCCCGCCAAGCGGCAGCCAAGATCCTTAAGCTCAGTTTGTATTTTGTGCTGCTGTTCTGTGTTTTCTGTCATAGTGCGCCTCAAATTACTTCTTAGCTCTCTTGTTTGCAGTCGTCTCCAGAAACATGCTCAAAGCCAAGGGCAAGAGCTCTTTTATTATGATCAACCAGCCATAGCTGCTTTTCGCTCACGCTCTTTTCTATGGCAATCTCCAGCTGCGGTATGGTGCTAAAGCCCGTGGCCTGCAGGAGCTTTCCTACTATTACCACATTAGCCAGACCCTGCAATTCATTTTCTTCAGCAAGACGGGTGGCCTCAATGCTTTCAAAGCGAATGTCGTTTCTGAGAGTGCAAGCATCTATCATGGTTTTATCAACCAAGACCAGTCCGCCTGGCTTGACCTTGCCCACAAAGTTGTCATAGGAAGGTTTATTGAGAGCTACTAATACATCAGGCTCGGTTACTATTGGAGAGCCAATAAGATCACTGGAAAGACAGACCGAGCAGTTGGCTGTTCCGCCACGCATTTCGGGTCCGTAGCTGGGCATCCAAGAAACCTGTCTTCCGTCCAAGAGACCCGCATAAGCAACGAGCTTGCCGGCAAATAAGATTCCCTGACCGCCAAAGCCAGCCAATAATACATGAAGATTTTGAGCTTGTGAAGCTTGTGTTAATTGCTCTGTCATCCTACTCTCCCGCCTTGATATCTTTGTACACACCCAGCGGATAGTACGGAATCAGGTTGTCCTCGAGCCATCCCAAAGCTTTATTGGGCGCAAGACCCCAGTTGGTGGGACAAGTCGTTAAGATCTCAACGATGGTAAAGCCAAGGCCTTCATTTTGGTACTCAAAGGCCTTGCGAATTGCCTTGCCGGCTTTGCGTACATTAGAGGGCGAATTAACGGTTACGCGCTGAGCTAAAGCAACGCCGTCCAAGCTGGAAAGTAACTCGCACACGCGAATTGGGTTGCCAGCAACTTTAACATCGCGTCCATAGGGCGAAGTCTGAGTAATTTGACCCGGCAAGGACGTTGGAGCCAGCTGTCCGCCGGTCATGCCATAAATGGCGTTATTGATGAATATTACGGTGATATTTTCGCCCCTGGTGGCAGCATGGATAGTTTCAGCCATGCCGATGGAAGCAAGATCTCCATCGCCTTGATAGGTAAAAATGGTGTTTTCAGGTCTGGCGCGCTTGAGCCCAGTGGCTACAGCGGGGGCACGTCCATGAGCAGCCTGCACCATGTCACAGGAGTAGAATTCATAGGCGATGACCGCACAACCTACTGGGGTGATGCCCACGGTTTGTCCAATAAGACCGAGCCTGTCGATGCTTTCTGCAACTAAACGCTGTGCTATGCCATGCAGGCAGCCAGGGCAAAAATTGTTAACCTTTTCCGAAAGTCCTGCAGTTCGTCCAAACAAGATCGGGTTTTTTTCTGCAGTCATGTTAATCACCTGCTTCCAGCTTGCTGCGGAAGGGCAGGATGTGGAACAACTCCCCTGCGAGAGCCTTCTTTATTGCAACGAGCACTTCTGTTGGGGTGGGCACCACGCCTCCGCTGTGACCAAAGAAGCTCACCGGTAGCCCTTGAGTTACCGCCAGGCGCACGTCGTCGACCATCTGACCCGTATTTAGCTCTACAGTCAAAAATGCCTTGGCCGTCTTACACGCTGCCTGTATAGCCTGCGTCGGGAAGGGCCATAAGGTGATGGGGCGAATCATGCCCACCTTGATACCCTCCTCGCGTGCCAGCATGATGGCACTCCTGACAATTCGCGAAGCCGCACCGTAGGCAACTACCACCACCTCAGCATCGTCAACCAGCTCGAGTTGAGCAAGCTGCTCGGTTTCCTTAATAGTTTGATAACGCGCATAGCGCTCGAGAACCGCATCTTCAAGATCTTGAGCAGCCAACCTGAGAGAATTAACCTTGTTGTTCTTGCGCTTGCCTTGAGTTCCCGTGACCGCCCAATCCTTGGCAGGAAGGCTTTTAGGATCGATGGGCTCAGGTAATTCGACTGGCTCCATCATCTGACCCAACAAGCCATCAGCCAAGATCATAGCTGGCATGCGGTAGCGGTCTCCCAGTTCAAATGCCAAACGTGCGTAGTCTGCCATTTCTTGAACCGTCGATGGCGCCAAGACAATGATTTGTCCGTCTCCATGACCCGTTGCGCGGGTGGCCATCCAGTAATCAGCTTGAGAGGGTTGAATACTTCCAAGTCCAGGGCCGCCGCGGTTTATATTGACGATGAGCCCTGGAAGGTCTGCACCAATCATGTACGAAATGCCCTCGCCCTTAAGGCTTATGCCTGGCGAAGACGATGAGGTCATAACACGAACGCCAGCAGCCGAGGCACCGTACACCATGTTGATGGCGGCTACTTCGCTTTCGGCCTGTAAATACACTCCGCCAGCCTTAGGCAGATACTTGGCCATATAGGCGGCAAGCTCACTTTGCGGCGTGATTGGATAACCAAAGAAGTGGCGACAGCCAGCGCGTATAGCAGCCTCCGCCAAGGCTTCGTTACCCTTCATTAAGATTTTCTCGCCCATAACTACCTCTCAATCGTGATGGCCACATCGGGACACATCATTGCGCAGTTCAAGCAGGCGTTGCAGCTCTCTTGATCTACACAGTGCGCTGGGTGGTAGCCCTTTTGCGTAATGACCTCGGTATTAAGCTGCATAATCTCCTGGTCACAAAACTGAACGCAGAGCCCACAGCCTTTGCAATATTCAATACTTACTGTTACTTTTGCCATTTTTCCTCCGTAAAAGAATATCCGAACATTCTCTCACAACTTCTATGCTAACTACACAAGATTTGTGCAAGCGGTAAAAATTATTTACTGCCAACTGGTTTTGACGAGTCGCTCTATGGGCAATGCAAAGGCATTGAGCGAGTCTTGTAAACTGCTACCTTGGGGTACAGTTACACACACTAAGGGGATCTTGCTTACTTCTGATAGCTCGTTCAACAACGGTAATGACTGCTGAATGATTTCATCTGTGGTTAATTCTGCGAGGTGGGTGTTACCTACAAGAGCATCAATTGCAAGTGTTGCTGTGCTGACTAGCTCATCTATCATCGCTAGATTACCTTCAAGGCATTGTGTTTCTGGCCTGCGTGTATTAACCACCAGTGCTATCAGTTTGCTCTTCACTTGCTCAATGGCAGGGGTGTAGCGTACAAGCGCGCGGGCACCGTCGGGGTCTCCTCCCACATCAAGTATCACAGGCTTTTGTTCTGTGGCGTTTTTGATCATGGTGTCTATACCAGGACTCAAAGAAGGTGCTTCAATGCTTGAGCTCCCAAACACCGGACCGAGAACCTCAATGCCCTCTTCTCTGGTAAGCTCCAAGTAGTCAGTGCTTCTAAAGTAGGGGTTGACGATGTCAAGATCAATGATCAAAGGCTCTCGCCCGAGCTTCTTGAGCTTTTTAGCAAGATTGAGAGAAAGATTTGTTTTACCACTGCCGTAGTGACCCAAAATCACCATAAGCTCGTATGACTCGTACAATAAATGTGCCGTTGACATATGTTTTATAACACCACCTTTTGACTAATGTGCCCAATGATGGATAATTCTATCAATAGCTTAGTGGGTTTTAGAGTGTACAGAGGAGAGTTTGCCATGAAGTTGATTTCTTGGAATGTAAATGGCCTGAGAGCCAATGTTAAAAAAGGCTTCTACGAGATCTTTGATAGCTTTGATGCCGACATCTTTGCGATTCAAGAAACCAAGCTCCAGACTGGTCAAATAGAGCTTGAGCTTGCTGGCACGTATTATGATTACTGGAGTGATGCCGTCAAGAAGGGCTACTCTGGTACTGCCGTCTTTACCAAGGTCATGCCACTGAGTGTCCAACACCACCTGGGACTTGAGCCCTCTGATGCGGTGGTCAAAGGGCTCCAGGGAGTGCCTGAGCTTGACCATGAGGGGCGTATGTGCGCATTGGAATTTGACAAGTTTTATTTTGTTAACTGCTATACCCCCAATGCGCAGGATGGCTTGGCACGCATAGACTTACGTTTGACCTGGGGCGCTGCCTTTACTCGCTTTGTATCTGATTTGGACAAACACAAGCCCGTGGTGATTTGTGGTGACCTCAACGTTGCGCATAACGAAATAGACTTGAAGAACTATAAGTCAAATCGCGGCAACGCAGGCTTTTCTGATGAAGAACGTTTAGACTTTAATCAGCTCCTTGAAGCAGGCTTTATCGACAGCTTTCGCTACCTCAATCCAGACCTGAGTGGCGCTTATTCGTGGTGGAGCTTTAGAGGCAACGCGCGAGCAAATAACACTGGTTGGCGCATCGATTATTTTTTGGTGTCAGACCGCTTGAAGGATGCCATTGTCTCTGCCTCAATATATCCCGAGGCTCTAGGGTCAGATCACTGTCCCGTGGGGCTGGAGCTCAACGAGGCTCTGCTATGACACCCGAGTTGGATGTTGCGTTTTGAAACTGAAGGTCACACACCACTGGCGCACTTAAAATCAAAAGCATGAGCGGGCTTTATAAAAGAGCCTTAAAATCCTCCAGCATCATGGCACCGAGGTCGCCACTGCGGCGCTCTCTTACACTGACGCTCCCCTCTTCAGATTCTTTGTCGCCCACTACGAGCATATAGGGCACCTGTTGCTGCTGGGCAAGGGCTACCTTAACCTTCATCGGCTCTTTTTGGGCGGCGGTTTCTGCGCGTATACCCGCTGCTTTGAGTGCTGCTTCCACCTGTAGAGCATAGTCTGCATGCCGGTCGGCTATGGGAATGATGACTGCCTGTACCGGTGCCAGCCAGGCGGGCAGGGCTCCGGCATAATGCTCTATGAGTATACCCAAGAAGCGCTCTATGCTACCAAAGATGGCACGGTGAATCATCCAAGGCTGCTCACTGCTGTTGTCAGAACTGCGATAACTCAAATCAAAGCGTTCTGGAAAATTGAAGTCAATTTGAACCGTGGAGCATTGCCAGGTACGCCCTATGGCATCCTTTACCATGATATCTATCTTGGGGCCGTAAAAGGCACCGTCTCCTTCATTAATCTCATAAGACAAACCATGAGCCTCACAAGCCGCCCTGAGCTGCTCGGTGGCAAAGTCCCACTTATCCTTACCGCCTATAGACTTGCTTGGTTGTGTTGAGATCTCGGCTGAATAAGTAAACTCAAAGGTGGTCATGATGTGGTCAATGAGCTTGAGTATGTCGATTATTTCGCCAAGCAGCTGGTCTGACCTACAAAAGATGTGTGCATCATCTTGGGTAAAACCTCTAGCTCGTAACAGGCCATGAACTACGCCACTCAATTCATGACGATATACGGTGCCAAACTCAAAGTAACGTATAGGCAGTTCGCGATAAGAACGTAGATGGTTGGCGTAAATCAAAACATGTCCCGGGCAATTCATAGGTTTAACTGCATACTCGCTGGTCTTTGAGCCGTCTTTGGCTTCGCTCTCATCAATTTCAAAAAAGTACATATTATCGTGATAAAAATCGTAGTGCCCGCTGACCTTCCAGACCTCGGCGTTGTACATATGGGGGGTAATGACCTCTTCGTATCCTCGTTCGTAAAGATCTCGGCGAAGCCACTCCTGCAAGATCCTGATGACTCGGGCACCTTTGGGCTGATACAGCGGCAAACCTGCGCCCGCTCGTTCATCCATCATATAGAAGCCCAGCTCTCTTCCCAGCTTGCGATGGTCACGTTTTTCGGCTTCTTCGATCTGGGAAAGGTATTCGTCCAAATCTGCTTTTTTAAACCACGCCGTTCCGTAAATGCGTTGCAGCATGGGGCGTTCAGAACTTCCGCGCCAGTAGGCTCCGGCCAGCTTGGTGAGCTTAAAAGCCTTGGAAAGGCCGGTGGACGGAAGATGTGGGCCGCGACAAAGATCAATAAAGCTTCCTTGCTGGTACACAGAGATAGCTTCTTCTACAGGCAGCTCATCAATCAACTCAAGCTTGAGGGGCTGGTCAGCAAATATCTCATAGGCGCGTTCCTTGCTCACCTCATCTCGCGCAAAACTCTGCTTTTCGGTGATGAGACGCTCCATAACTGCCTCTATGGCAGCAAGATCATCAATAGAAAGTGATTTGTCCAGTTCAATGTCGTAGTAAAAACCGTCTTCTATGGCAGGGCCAATGCCAAACTGGGCGTTGGGGTAGAGCTCTAGTACAGCCTCGGCCATGATATGGGCAGTCGAGTGCCGCAGGATATCCAAAGCCTCAGGCGAACGTTCGGTAATTATTTCTACCACGTCGTCATTTTGCAAACAGGTGTCTAAATCTACAAGTTGGCCACCACGCTTGCCCGCAAGGGCTGCCTTGGCCAAGCCAGATCCTATCGAGGCAGCCAGATCGGCGATAGTCGAATCTGAGGGCAACTCTTTTTGTGTGCCATCCGGAAGCCAGACTTTAAGACTCATAGCTTAGCTAACCGGTGTGCAACAAAATGGACAGACCTGCCACTCGGGGTTGAGGGCATGGCCGCAGCGTGCACATTCGTTTTTGAGCTGCGTGCTACAGCGAGGGCACATAAGGTACTCACGCTCAACTGGGTACCCACACTTTCCGCATTCTCCGTAATTCATTAACTGGCGCTGTTTGAGGGCAAAGTCAAGATTCTGCTCATCCTTGTCAGAAAGCAACATAGGCGGGCGCATCATCGCATAGAAAAAAGCACCCATAAAAGGCACGAGGCTGACGATTCCCCAAATTACAGGGTTAGCGCCACGAAGATAAGAGTCACGTACTACCCAAATAATAGAAATAAGATAAAAAATGCCAATAACAACCACAACGGATGAAATAGCCATTTGTACCTCTGGAGTGATTAATGAATTAAGTAACTCTTCCATCGTGCTTCCTTCTGATGATCGGTTGATGAGAACCAAGTAATTCTATCAGAACTTGCTCTCACAAGCATTAAGGGGGCGATTATTTTACCGTCACACCTTACTGCTTAACCCTTTAAGCTATCCCGTAGTCATGCAGGCATGAGAAACAATCGCAATGCTCAGGCGCAGGTTACCAAACCCTGCTTAAGTGAACAGAGGGCATCTTGGCTTGCTTGCCAGTAGGCGCTTTACTTCTCCGGCGAGGGTTATGGAGCCGGTGGCGAGTATCGATTTGTCCAGCAAGAGCAGGGCAGTGAGGGCATCACGCACTGTGGCATAAGCCTGAGGTCTAGTGCCGGTTTCTGACTCAACGAATTGTACAAGCTCCTGTGCAGGAACTGATCGAGAGCTGGATGTTTGAGTAACTACGATCTGATTAAAGTGCAAAGCGAGCGCCTGTATGATGCCAGTTGCATCCTTGTCGTCAAGCACGGCCAGTAGTAAAATGTCCATCGGCCCCCTTAAGGAGCTGGCCAGAGTGAGGGCAGAAGCGGGATTGTGCGCTGCGTCTATGATGATAAGTGGATTGGTGTACACCGTCTCAAATCGCCCCGGTACTACTGTTTGGTTGAGTGTTGCAAGTGCATGCTCACAGCTGATAGCTCCTGGCCCAAGCAACTCCTGCACCGATTTGAGGGCGGTGAGTTTGTTTTGTGCCTGATAGGATCCATCATCAACTATAAGATTGAGGCTGTCAGCCTCAAGTTCAATAAAACGTGCACCTTGAAGCACAGCCTCAGCTTTGAATACATCCAGTGCTTCACGGTGTGTCGGCGCGGTAACCACCAGACTACCTGGCTTTATTACAGCTGCCTTTTCTGATGCAATCTGGGCAATGGTGTTTCCTAATATGCTGGTGTGTTCAAGGTCGACGCCGGTAAAAACCGCCAGCACGGGATGCACCACGCTCGTTGCGTCCCAGCGGCCTCCCAAGCCAACTTCCAAAATGGCATAATCTATTTGCGCCTGTGCAAATAACACGAAAGCTGCCGCAGTTATGAGCTCAAACTCAGTGAGCTCAAGACATCCCTTCTGGGCAGTTGTGTGTACATGTATTACTGCTTGTGCAAACTCCTCATCTTCTAAGACGTGCGTATCTTGATGTGCCTTAGAGATACCATACTTGATTTCTACCCGCTCGGTAATCGAAACCAGCTCAGGCGATGTATAAAGGCCAGTAGAGTAACCCAGCTGTCCAAGCAAGGCAGCTATATAGCGGCTCGTAGAGCTCTTGCCGTTGGTGCCAGCTACCTGAATGCAGCGATACTGTTGTTGTGGGTTGCCCAAGAGCTTACAGACCTGAGTAATTGGCTCAAGTGACGGATTGATGCCAAATCTCAAAGACGCCCTAATAATTTCCAGGGCTGTTTGCATGCTCTTGCTCACGCGGAAGGTACCTCTAGCTGAGCTGTTATACGAGCAAGAGCACTTGATACTTCCAGTGCATCATTTTTTGTCTTTTCTATTATGTCTGGGGCAGCCTTAGAGATAAAGCCTTCGTTTGCCAGTTTCTTTTCGAGCTTAAGAAGTTCTTGGGTGAGTTTTGTTTGCTCCTTTAGGAGGCGCTCGCGTTCGGCAGCAAAGTCCACCAAGCCTTCAAGCTCCACATAGATCTCAAGCTCGTCTACTACGGCGATGCTGGCATTGTCTGGCTTCGTAGCACCGGGAGCTGCCGTAAAGCTGTCTATGTTTCCCAGCTTGATTATGGTTGCCTCCATGGCACTAAGGCTGGCCGTATGCTCTGTTGCGAGCGCGCCTCCCGTGCTTACTGCCACAGAGAGTTCTTGGCGCGGTGATATTCCGTAACGTGCTCGCACACTGCGCACCGTTCCCACTACGGCAATCAGCAACTCTATATGCATCTCTGCCACATCATCAACTAGGTCAGCAAGCGTCTTGGCACAAGGCCACTCAGCCACCATAAGAGAAGGCCGTGTGCTCCCATGAGGAATAGATTGCCATATCTTTTCGGTAATAAAGGGCATATAAGGATGTAGAAGACGCAAGGCATTGTCAAGTACATATATCAGGTTTTGCATGGTAGACGTCCTCAAGGCATCGTCGGCAAGTTGGCTCTTGCTAATCTCGATATACCAATCGCAAAATTCATTCCAGAAAAAACGTTGCAGCAAGCGCGCCCGCGCGCCAAAATCGTAGGTCGTTTCTGAGTTGTTAAGCGCTTCTGTGAGGTGGGCAAGGCGAGATAAAATCCAACGATCGGCAGTAGTGGCCTGAGATTGGTCGGCCTTGATGCAGTTATGTAGTGACTTCATGCTTTGAGCGCTCGACTCCTTGCCCTCAGCTCCTAACTCCTCAAGTTGCATCAACACGAAACGAGAGGCATTCCATATCTTGGTGGCAAAGTTCCTTGAGCCAAGAAGCTTTTCTTCGTTGAACTTTAAGTCTTGGTTTCCGGTTACTTGCAGTGCCAAGCCAAATCGCATGCCATCGGCACCATAATTACTGATCAGCTCCACCGGATCTATACCATTACCCCGGCTCTTTGACATTATATTGCCAAAGCGGTCTAAGACTGTTGGGTGTATGAGTACGTCATAAAAAGGCACTTTATCCACAAAGTAGAGCGAAGAGAGCACCATGCGTGCTACCCACAAAAAGATAATGTCGCGGGCGGTAGAAAGCACTTGCGTAGGATAGTAAGAGGCAAGCTCATCATCTGCATAGGGCGCAGAAGGCCATCCCATGGTTGCAAAGGGCCATAGTTGAGATGAAAACCAGGTGTCTAGTACATCTTCGTCCTGCTTGAGCGCACCGCCGCACTGAGGGCATGCAAAGAGGTCTTCGTCCAAGGCGTCTGTCCAGGCACAAACTGTGCAATAAAAAACAGGAATTCGATGTCCCCACCACAGCTGACGTGAGATACACCAGTCGCGAATGTTTTCCATCCAGTGAAAGTAGGTATTTTCCCAGCGCTTGGGATAAAAGGTCACTTTTCCGCTCTTAACCACCTCAATAGCCGGGGCAGCCAGTTTTTGCATGGCAACAAACCACTGCTCGGATAACCAAGGCTCTAAGGTAGTATCACAGCGATAGCAGTGCCCTACCGCATGCTGGTGCTCCTCTACTTTTTCTAAGAATCCCAACTTATCTAAGGATTGCACAACAGCCTCGCGCGCCTGCTCGCGTGTCATGCCAGCAAAACTGCCGCCTGCCTCAGTGACAACAGCGTGTTCATCAAATATATTAATTTGCTCCAGGTTCTGACGCTGTCCCATGTCAAAATCATTAGGGTCATGCGCCGGAGTAACCTTAACAACACCCGTGCCAAAGGCAGGATCAACATAATCATCGCCAAAGAGCGGTATCTTCCTGTTCATCAGCGGTAGCATCACAGCAGCCTCAGCATTCAGAAGCTTGAGGTAGCGTTTATCTGTTGGGTGCACGGCAACGCCGGTATCCCCCAGCATGGTTTCAGGTCTCGTGGTGGCCACCACAAGATACTCTACGCCATCCACTGGTTCAACAAGGGGGTACCTCAAGTGCCAGAGGGTTCCGAGCTCATCCCTGTGCTCTACTTCGTCATCCGCCAAGGCAGTAGTGCAACGTGGACACCAGTTGATAATACGGTAGCCTCTATAGATCAGCTCCTTGTTGTACCACTCAACAAACACCTTGCGTACTGCCTCTGCATAAGCAGGATCCATGGTAAACTGCTCACGTTCATAGTCACACGAGCAACCCATAGCCTTGAGCTGTTCGATGATCGTTGAGCCATATTCGCTGCGCCATTGCCAGCAAGCCTCAACAAAGGCATCGCGCCCCACATCAAAACGGTTCAGTTTTTTAGAAGCCAGCATCTGCTCCACCTTGTTTTGCGTAGCAATGCCAGCATGATCTGTGCCCGCTATCCAGCGTGTAGGATGACCTTTCATGCGCGCAGTGCGTACCAAAATATCTTGCAGGGTGTTGTTGAGAGCATGACCCATGTGCAGCACACCGGTTACGTTAGGCGGCGGTATAACTACGGTATAAGGAGCCAGCTCCTCACAAGCAAATCCCGCTACTTTACGGTCAAAATATCCAGCCTCTTCCCACAGCTTAAAGAGTTGCTCTTCAAGCGTAGAAGGGTCGTACTGTTTTGGCAACTCCTGCATATTACAATTTCACACCCTCAAATATCCAAATTACATGTTCTTCAAACAATTATTCAATGCCTGGGCTACTGCCGACAGTAGATGCCAGCGCACATCGCACAGGAAATTTACTCATTGTGTTTTAGCTGGCCTTTGAGCGTGCTTTAGCTCTTAGCACTAAGGTTGGTTCACTCTCACCATGCACTGCTTCTGGGGTAACCAAGACCTCTGCGATATTGTCGTTATCGGGAAGCTCATACATAGTATCCATGAGGGTTCTCTCACAAATAGCTCTGAGTCCACGCGCACCCGTACCGTGCTCAAAAGCTTCGCGGGCAATCTCTTCAAGAGCACTTTCGGTAAAGCTTAGACCTACGTTTTCAAAAGAGAACATACGCTCATATTGCTTTACCAACGCGTTTTTGGGCTCAGAAAGAATACATATGAGGTCTTCTTGAGACAGCTCATCAACTACGCAGATAACCGGTATGCGTCCAATAAACTCAGGGATCATCCCAAAACTCTGTAAGTCTTCGGGTAGCGTTTTGGACAACACTTCTGAGCTGCTCTTTTCCAGCCGCGTCTTGATTTCTGCAGAAAACCCTACTCCTTTGCGCCCAATGCGGTCAGCAACGATTTTATCGAGGCCTACAAAGGCGCCACCTAAAATAAAGAGGATGTTAGTGGTATCGATTTTAAGAAGCTCTTGGTGCGGATGCTTGCGCCCTCCCTGCGGTGGAACCGACGCCTCCGTTCCTTCAATAATCTTGAGTAGAGCCTGCTGCACACCTTCGCCAGAAACATCGCGTGTAATCGAGAGGTTTTCGGCCTTGCGAGCTACTTTGTCGATCTCATCAACGTAAATAATTCCGATGCTTGCTTTGTTTATATCATCGTCTGCAGCGATAATCAGCTTGAGCAAGATGTTTTCCACGTCCTCGCCAACATAGCCTGCTTCGGTAAGAGCAGTTGCATCGGCAATGGCAAAGGGTACTTGCAAGATGCGTGCCAGCGTTTGCGCCAACAAAGTCTTACCGCAACCAGTGGGGCCAATGAGCATGATATTACTCTTTGCCAGCTCTACGTCCTCGTCGCTGGTTGCCACACCAAGAGAAACACGTTTGTAATGGTTGTAAACAGCTACGCTTAAAGCTTTTTTGGCAGACTCTTGCCCAATGACATACTGCGAGAGTTGGGCGTGTATTTGTGCAGGTGTGGGAAGATTTCCAAAAGGCGACTCGTCTAAGCCGCCAGACTCCGTATCCGAATCCATAGAGTCCAACATGTCCTTGAGCTGCTGCTCTATAGGATCATTTTGTATCATCTCATCACAAAGCTTTACACATTCATCACATATGAAGACAGCCGGACCCGCAATAAGTCGATGAACCATTTCTTGAGTTTTGCCGCAGAAGCTACAGCGAATTTCTGTAAAGTCGCCGTCTCCGCTAAAACCTATTAAGTCTCTAGACATTGTGCTGATTAATCCTTCTTGTTGGCTTTATCCTTTGGCTTTTCGCCTCTGTGTTCAAAGATCTCATCTACTATCCCATATGCCAGAGCCTCCTCGGCGTTCATGAACTTATCGCGCTCGGTATCTTGGTTGATTTGTTCAATGCTTTGGCCGGTATGAGCAGAGAGTATGGCATTCATGCGCTCACGAACGTAGGCAATTTCTCGCGCCAGGATCTCGATTTCGGTCTGCTGGCCTCGCGCACCTCCACTTGGCTGATGTATCATCACCCTTGAATTGGGAAGAATAAAGCGTTTTCCTTTTGCTCCAGCAGCCAGTAAGGGAACTGCCATAGAGGCGGCTTGTCCAATGCATATAGTCGAGACATCGCATTTAATGAACTGCATGGTGTCGTAGATAGCCAAGCCAGAGGTAATAACACCGCCCGGTGAGTTGATATAGAGCGATATGTCCTTGTCTGGATCCTGGCTTTCAAGGTGCAAGAGTTGCGCCACGATGGTATTAGCCATGTGATCATCAATCGCATCACCAAGAAACACGATGCGGTCATTGAGCAAGCGGCTATAAATGTCATAGCTACGCTCTCCACGAGGAGACTGTTCGATTACGTAGGGTATGAGTGTAGAACGCGGGGTTAATTCCATCAATTCTCTTCCTCTCCATTTTGGCTCTCACTTTTAGTAGATTTAGTCTTTGTGGTACGAGGTGCCTTGCTCTTTGCTGCAGCCTCAGTGTCATTGTTATCAGTTTTACCGCCAGTAGCGGAAGCTTTCTTGGACTTTTTAGCAGGTGTTTCTTTGCTGCTCTCGCTCTCCTCAATGGGATAGAGCTGTCCGATCTCAAAGATCTCAAGATTTTCCATCATGTGTTGAGAGGCCTTCATGCGCACAATGCCCTGCCTGATCTCAGAAAGACGTCCGCTCTTGCGCCAGTCTTCATACAGCTTCTTGGGATCCTTCAAACCGCTCTTTTCAAATTCTTGCATGATCTCTTCATCAGTGGCAATCATTTCAAAGTGTCGTGCGAGTGCATCTAAAGCGAGTGACATGGAAGAGCTCTCAAAAGCCTGCGTTTTCATTTCTTCGCGAAAAGCTTCTGGTGTAAGGCCATAGTTTTCTATATAGGCGTCAAACGTTGTGCGCTGCTTTTGCAAAGATTGAAAAAGTTCGCGGTAGTTCTCTTGCTCGGTTTGACGAACGAGAGACTCAGGCACCTCTCCCACCAAGAGCTTGCTCAGCTCCTGGCCAGCCTTCATTTCGCGAATCATGGAGAGCTCGTATTCTCTTTGTTGCCTAATAGAATCCGCAAGGCGCTGCTTAAGGGTTTCAACCGAGTCATACTCCAGAGTCTCCTTGACCCATTCATCGGTGAGTTCAGGCATACTGACATTGCCATCATCATCCTTGCTGATGTTATAAGAGAGCAGGGTGTCAAGGTGCATCTGGATCTCATCTTCGGTAGGCTCAGAAGAAGGGAGTTCAATTTTTATGGGGTCATACGATGAGAGTTCAAGCTCAGGCACAACTTCAATACTAAAGGTAAAGGTAAAAGGTTGGCCAGAAACCACCATGCCGAATTCTTCGAATTCTGGATTCCCCAGGGTAACAAGCTGTAGTTCATCGGGCGCTAAAGGTGTATAAGCTTGCACCAGGTCTTCGGTGGCTTGAGCAAGAAAGAACTCTTCGCCGCCAAAGTGGTTTTCCAATATTTTTCGTGGAGCCTTGCCAGGCCTGAATCCAGGGATACGATTTTTTGCGGCCTCCCTGTAGGCTGAGTCAATTTCTTTTTGCACCTCACTGCTGGTAAGGGTTACCGTAATCTCCCTTTTATTGTCATCAAGCTTCTTACTTTGAGTCTCCAAAATGCACTAATCCTCTCGTTATTTCCATTAACCATCATGCAACGCTCCATTATAGGTTACCTGCCATTCCTGTGCACCGGCTAGTTGTGGCAATTCTTGAGGATTATTCCTTCAAGTACCAGCTTTGCATCTTCACCACTTTTCATACGCGCGTCTGCTTCTGCAGCTTGGGCAAGAAGGCTTGACAGCTCCACAAGCTCATATTTGGATGCAAGCTCCGAAAGCCTGCGCACCTGCCATTCTGGCTTGCCCATTGCCTTGGGCAGGTTTCTTTCACCTCGCTGCATAAGCGATTTGTAGCTCAAGAGCTCCCTGAGACGCACAACGCAAAGATAGAGAAGGTTAACGGGGGTCTCGCGAGGCAAGAGCTTGAGGACATCCAGACTGCCTATGATGTCTCGCCGAGAGAAGGCATCAACAAAGTCCCAAGATGAAGGCTGATTTGTTCGTGCAACCACGATGGTTACATCGTCCGCATTCGCAGTGCTTCTACCTAAAGCCAATACGTATGATGCGAGCTTTTTTACCTCATTGTTAAGGGCAACCGAGGAGCTGCCGGTTAATTCTGCTATCTTGACTGCACCTTCATAACTCAGGTCAATTTCATACGTTTGCGCAAGTTTTCGTATCATTGCCGGCAGTTCAGGCTTTTTCCTGTCGCAGGCATCGATGATAGACTTGCTGCCCAGCGCACTCACGGCTTTGTAGAGTCGCGACTGTTGCGTGAGCTTTAAGGCAGTCATGACTAACACGGTGCTGGTCAGCGGGCTTGCCAGATAATCAATAATCTCATCTACAAGTGCTTTTGCAGCCTTGTCTATTTCCTTGACCACTACCACGCGATATGGAGCGGCTAGAGGAGGTGTATTGAGCGAGTCGATGAGATTACAAATGTCAATTTCCTTAGAGGCATCTAGAATCTGTGAGTTAAAGTCCAGGTCGCCTTGCTCCTTTAGACGTGCCAAGAGTCGCTGGATGACTGTTTGAGCCTTAAGCTCGTCGCTTCCGATAATCAAGTAGGCGCTCAGAAGGTCTGTTTTTGCATTCTTCATCAGTGTCAAGTCTCTCCGTCTAGTAGTGTACATCTGCTCTGTCAGTATACTTGAGTTTAATTGTATCGCCACTTAACACGCAGGTAATATCTCTGTGCTCGTCAGTTCTCAACGTTATAACGCCATGGGCACTCAAGGCATCAAGCACGCTTTTTGTGGGGTGGCCATACGTGTTATTGGCGCCTACGCTTATCAAGGCGACCTTGCAGCCCAGTGCTTGGACTTGCTCGCTTGTAAGCGCCTTTCTGCTTCCGTGGTGCCCCACTTTGAGCAGGGCAACCTCAAGGTTTGGATATTCTTTAAGTAAAAGTGCCAACTCCTCTTGTTCGCAGTCTCCGGTCAGTAAGGCTTGGTGCTCTGGAATTCCGTCTTCATTAGCATCGTACTGTAAAAGAAGGCAAATGCTTTCAGCGTTTGAACCCTCATAGGCTATTCTTGTAGGCCAAAGTACTTGAAGGGTCAAAGCGTTGCTTACTTTTAACTCATCGCCTGATTTCAGTTCTCCCACATTAGCCTCCCCCACCAGCGCTTGAGCCTCAGCAATGAAGACATTATCTGGGCAGTGCTCTAAAAGCCCGTAGGCAAAGTATACTTTGTCAACTGACACCAAGCCACGCAAACGCCTGAGGGCTCCCGCATGATCATCGTCCAAATGGGTGATTATTACCGCTTGCAAGTTGCGTATCTTGTTTCTCGCTAAGGCATGGGTAAGAGCGGTGTCTGACGAACCAGTGTCTATGAGAATGGCGCTTGCTCTATCCTGCACCAGAAGGGCGTCGCCTTGTCCTACGTCCATGACGACCAGTCTTGGATTAACGAAGAGCGGGGAGAGTACAAAAAGCGCCAACGCGGTAGCACACAGCAGGGCAGCGGCTCTGCGCAATGCTTTTGCATGAGGCACAGGCCAGGTATAGTACAAAAGAGCAGAAAGCCCAATGCCCAGACAAACTGCGCCAGCTAAAGAGATATCCAGCGGAGTTGATGCTCCAGGTATGCGCACCATGAGGGCCGCTAGTTGGGCGCAGGCCTCTGAGATAAAGGCAGCAAGCTCAAGTAAAAATGAACCTGCTGCTTGAGCAAATGGGGTTATCACCAGTGCTGTCATGCCGAGCATTAAAGACAGGCATATGAGTGGGGTTCCCAACAAATTGGCCAACGGTCCTATCAAGGGTAAGGCTGCAAAGACAGGTATAGACAAAGGCATGGTTGCTGCCATTGCTGTTATCGTTAAGGCTAGTGCCTGAGAGAGAGCACCAGGATCTTTGTTGTTTTGAAGAGGTGCAGCATTTTTGATCCAATGAGCAACAAGATTGGTAAAGAGTGTGATGCCCATAACTGCAAATACCGATAGCCAAAAGCCAAGCGAATAAGCATTGGCAGGGTACACCAGTAGCATAACAAGTGCTGCTGCAACAAGGGCAGAAGGCGAGTGGCCGCGCCGTCCTACGAAGATCGAGCAGGCAGCTACACCCGCCATGATGGACGAGCGAATTGCCGAAGGCTGTAGCCCCGTGAGTATGACGTAGAGAAGTAGTGCGGTAAGCAAAATGGCTACCTCAAGGGGGCGATTTAAGGGCAAGCGTCTCAAAAACCAGCCAAATAATGCGGCTATTACCGCCAGATGGGTGCCCGAAACTGCTATCAGATGAGAAAGCCCGCAGGTAAAGAAATCCTGCTCAACAACAGAGCCATGCAGTTTTTCTCTATAGCCTAATAGGATGCCAAGCAGCAAGGCCGCGCCTTCTCCCTCTATACTCGTAATATTTTGCACGTTGTCGTGCCGGAATTGATCGATAGCACCCAGGAATCCAGAGGAAAACCCTATGTTTTCAATTACTGACAGGCTCAGTGTCCCTACTATTCCCCTATGGTAAAGGTAGCGCTGGTCTTCTCTTAAGGGTGTAAAACTAGCTCTTGTTTGCAAGACGCTTCCTTTGGGCACTACCTGATTGGCGTCATTCCAAAAGACTCTCACGCGTTCATGAGCGCCCGCACTGGACTGCACAAGGGCTACAGAGCTAAAAGAGCGGAGGTGCATTCTAGTATCGTCTATGACCAAGAGATCAAGTTGACCCTGGAGATCACTTCCTCCTTTTATCTGGCCTGCAATGTCTCCATAAAACTGTGCACCTGAGCTAAAGCCCAATAAAAATGCCATGAGGGTAAGTATCACTATCACTAAGCGCTTAGCACCTAATGAGCCCTGCACGTTTGGCCGTGCCTTACAAAACCAACGAGCACTCAAGGCTGCTATAACTATGGCACATGTCAGTGAAGGAGCAGGGGTAACTGCGCTTTGCCTATAAGCTAACTCCGACGCGAGTAGGATTGCACTCCAACATGATGCCAGGGGAAGAAGCAAGATCGGCAACACTGGTCGCAGGGGACGCCTCATATGGTGATAAAGGCTTCTACAGCGGCATACTTCTTTTCGCCGATACCCGATACCTGCCTTAATGCCTCTTTGCTCGCAAAGGGCCCATAGGTAGTACGATATTCGATAATCTTTTGAGCTGTTGCTGGGCCAACACCGGTAAGCGTTTGCAATGTGGCAGAATCGGCAGTATTAATGTTAACGAGTGATGGTACGCCGCCGGGGGGCGCTGCAGTGTCTGTAGCTTGCTGCACTATTTGTACGGGCGCATTAGATTCGACTTCATCGGTGCTCGGTATGTGGATTTGCATGCCATCAGTAAGCATTTGAGCAAGGTTTACTACTGCTGATGCAGCCTCAGGGCTCAGCCCTCCTGCAGCCTGCACTGCGTCTCCCACCCTGCTGGTGCTCGATACCGTATACAGCCCGGGACTTGATACTGCACCGGTCACATACACTACAAAAGTCTGAGGCAGTTCTACTGGCAGTGTGTTTTGAGTCTCAGCGGTGGAGTTATCAAAATCTGTTGGTGCATTTTCTATGGCGCCTGAGGTGGATGCCTCAGAGCTTAGTACCACGGTAGCATCTTCCTTTACAAGACTAGTCCAAAACACCACCAGAAGAAGTAGGACAATTGCACTACCTGTTAGGCCTATCAGCAGGCGCGGAGGTATTTCAAATCTTGAGCTGAGCCTTTCTACAAAAGAGAGGTTTTCCAATCCTGACAATACCGTATCTTTGCCTTTAGCCATGCGCTCTCCCTAAACCTGTAGCATAAATCTCCCCTCTATAGTACAGAGCGTATCTTTATTGGCGCTTAATGACTTCTTAACTGTGAGCAAACTACTCCTTCTACAGTACAGCTGTATCTAAACTGGTACTACCTCAGGTCTGCCAATAATGCAGCCAGACTCTGCGACATTCGTTCGTTGAGCGAACGCGACAGGGTTACATGAGGGTCTGACTGCATTATTGAAGACTTACAGTAGACAAAGTGGGTTAGCTTCAAATAAGACGATGAGAGTAAGAAGTAAGCTCTTGGTCTTAGCCAGAGAGCAGCTCTTCGACCCACTGCGCATGTGGCAGGGTCTGCCAGAGTTCTTCTACTTCTTGGAGCTTGGCATGAGTTTCTGGACTACGAGGCATGAAGAGTGTGCAGCAGTCATCGGTACTCCGGGTTGAGATTGCAAAGGTTCCCAAATCCTCTGCTTGGGTAATGATATCCTTTTTGTCTGTGCCAATGAGCGGCCTGAGCACAGGGAGGGTAGCCACGGCGTCTACTGCCAAAATGTTGTCAATTGTCTGCGATGCAACCTGACCCAGTGACTCTCCGGTAACAATACCTTTGGCACCGATGCGCCCTGCAAGCTCACAGGCAGTTGCATACATGAGTCGTCGATAGAAGATGATGCGGAGTTTTTCTGGCACGACCAAGGCAATGGCGCGTTGATAGTTGCCAAAGTGCAGGCAATGAATGTCTGTAAAGCCACCGTAGGGCTGCATAGCTGTTGCGATCTCACGCACCAGGTGAGAAGAGCTGTCGGCTGTTTGCGGTGCTCCAGAAAAGTGAAGGCCCGTGACACTGGCACCCCTGCGGATCATTTGCCATGCAGCCACGGGAGAGTCCAACCCACTGGAAAGCAGACACACCAGCTTTCCTGCGGTTCCTACCGGCAGGCCGCCTACAGCAGGCTTACTGAACGCATACACATAAGATTGATTCTTGATAACCTCAACGTGCACCGTTACATCAGGGTTTGTCATCTTGACCGTCTTGTCCTCTGTGTGCTGCACAAGATAGGCTCCTATCTCGCGATTAAGCATCATACTGTCGAGGTAAAAATTGGTGTTTGCGCGTCGAGCAGCAACTTTAAAGCTGTTAAAGGGCTCAGATAGCTCGAGTACCCTGAGTGCACCCTGGTTGAGCCCCTCAAGAGTTCTGCTGACCTTTTCTCCCAAGGATACCCGGGCTACCCCAGGAACCTTTTTCAGGAGCTCAAACATTGCCAGCCCTTTTTCGTAGTTGCGGGGAAACACCAGTATGCGACCAGAGATTCGCTCAACTTTTGCCTCGAACTCGGACTCCTTGAGTGTCTTGTTTATATTACTTATGAGCTGGCGCTCAAAAGTAGGCCTGTTTCTTCCCTTGAGACCAAGTTCATGATAGTGAACAAGAACAACATAAATCTGCGAATCGGCTGGATCAAAGCTCATGGCATCGCTAAAAGAGGCATAGGGGCAGCTGCCCTCAAGCATTAGTCTTGCTGAGGCTCTAGTTCAATGCCGAGCTCGGCATTGATATCATCATCTAGCTGGGCTTCGATTTCGAGGTCTTCGTCGGAGGGAATCGATACTTCTATCTCTTCATCCAGTTTGACTTGATGGAATGTGTTTCTGTCGTAACTGATCTCATCACGCTCAATTTCTTCCATGGCCAAAGAGAGCGGCTTACGACCGGCCAGTTGCGCTATTTGGTTGGCAGAATTGAGAACCTTGGCGCGGTCGCGTTGTCCACGCATCATGTCGTTGATATCTCGCGCACGCTCGGAAGCTACTGCGCACAGTAGAAACTTGTCGTTTTCGGTCTTTTCCAGTAACCCGTCAATGGGCGGCTGCATAAGTGACATTATTGCTCCTTAGTTTTATTCTCATCTATGAAATCCACCAGCTCCTTGGCCGCTGTTTCGTAGTCATCATTAACGATTACGACAGTATAACTGTCTTTGGCTTCCATCTCCACTCGGGCAGTACAAAGTCGCTGCTCAATAGACTCTTTGCTTTCGGTGCCTCTGTGCACCAGGCGTCTCTCAAGTTCCTCAAGTGTTGGCGGGGCAACAAACACAGAAATCACCTCGTTGTCATGATCTCTTATCTGGCGATAACCCTGAAGATCAATTTCTAAAATGAGGTCTTGTCCCTCAGAGAGTGCTCGATTGACTTGGTCCTTCAGGGTGCCATAACGATGCTGGTGAACCCGAGCCCACTCGAGAAGTCCATCAGTGCTGATGAGCTCATCAAATTCTTGGTCGCTTTTAAAATGGTAGTTGACCCCTTCAACCTCTCCTGGACGAGGGTTACGCGTCGTGGCAGAAACACTGAGCGTCAAGTTTGGCAGCATCTCAAGTGCGGCGGAAACCAAGGTGCCCTTTCCAGCGCCAGATGGCCCTGAAACGACAAAAAGGCGACCCTTCAAAGGGATACTGTCTTCTGAGTTCTTATTCAGTTGCAAGTGTCACTCACTAAAGTAGTCTATGATGGCTTTGCGCTGAACTTCGCCCAGACCCTTAACGCGCCTGGATGGGTCTATATTCAACTCTTCCATGAGCTTGGCAACCTTGGCCTTGCCGTAGCCAGGTAGAGACTCCAGCAAGCTCGAAACTTTGATTTTTGCGGCAACTGGATCTTCTGTCATCTGCAAAACCTGCGTGACCTTAATTTGACCGTTTTTTACCTTTTTGCGCAGCTCGGCACGTGCGGTACGCGCAGCAGCAGCCTTAGCTAAGGCTGCCTGTTGTTCCTCCGGTGTCAATTTAGGTAGAGGCATGGTATCTCCTTATCAAAATAGCGACACTCCTATCTTATGACTTCGCTGTGCTCTTGGCAAGCTCTCGGGAGCCCGGTGTCGTAATTTCCAGGTTGCTCAGGCACATTGCGCAGTCCTCTGGTGGCCAAGAGGGGGTTTCAATGGTGAGAAGCGGGTGGTAAGCGCAGCCAAAATCTGGCTGCTTGCCCCTGTCAACCATGGCAACAACGGCTTCTACCTTCGCATTTGCGGCTTTGACAAGCTCTATGAGCTCGCATACCGATCCTCCGGTAGTAACAACATCTTCGCACACGAGTACTTTGGCTCCTTCGGGCACCACAAAAGAGCGACGAAACTCCATAATACCAGCTGTGCGCTCACTAAAGACAAAGTCCTTGTTAAGCGCAGAGGCAACCGCAAAGCCAAAGATAATACCACCAACGGCTGGGGCGGCAACAAGGTCTACCTCGTGCTCCTTTGGCAGCCGCGCTACCGCTTCTGCTGCAAGCTTATTGGTGAGCCAGGGCTTTTCTAACACGCGAGAACACTGAATGTAGGTATCTGAATGAAGCCCACTGGTGAGCTTAAAGTGCCCCTTGAGTATTGCCTGGCAGCCCTCAAGCGCTGCTTGAATGTCCTCACTCGACAGAGGGTGCGATAGTTCTTTGTGTTGCATCATTGTATCTCCTTACAAATTGCATCAAAAGCAGCCAAAGGGTCGGGGGCATCGGTAATGGGTCTACCAATGACGAGGTAATCACTTCCTGCAGCAAGCGCCTCAGACGGGTTGGCAGTACGTGCCTGATCGCCCTTTTGAGATCCTGCTGGGCGCACTCCCGGTGTCACCAGCACAAATCCTTCTCCAGCCTTCTGGCGAATCTGGCCTACTTCCTTTGGTGAGCAAACGATGCCATCCATGCCAGCTCCTTTAGCCAAGGCAGCCATGTTGAGAGCCTGGCGGGCAGGGTCGATGGTTACCCCTGTAGTTGCAAGCGCGGATGCACCCAGGGAGGTCAATACGGTAATTGCCAAGCAGATAGGTCGTTCATTCTTGCTGAGAGCCTCGCTTGCATTATCATCTGCGAAACGTTCTATAAAGCCTTCGGAAGCGCCCTTGCAGACAGCTTGCATCATTGAAGCACCGCCTGCGGCGTGGGCTGTAATCATGTTAGCGCCAGCCTTGGCAATAACACGAGCTGCCCCCTCAACCTGATGTGGAATATCATGCAGCTTAAGGTCAACAAAGACCTTAAACCCCATATCTTTAAACTCGGCTATGATCGCAGGCCCTGCTGCATAATAGAGCGTCATACCAACCTTGAGCCAATCAGCCCTACCCTGCAGTTTCCGGGCAAGCGCTCTGGCCAACTCTGGCTCGGTATCAAGTGCAACTATAATTTGATTTGAAGAATTCATCAAAAGCCTCCTCTCTTGGTTATATAGCTGAGCGGGTAAGTTCACTGACGCAACGCACTCCTTCGGTCTCGCACCAGTGGGCTAGCTCAGCCACCAGGCGCGGCGCACAGAAGGGGTCGCCAAAAGAAGCAGTTCCTATAGCCACCGCAGTGGCTCCTGCCAGCAGGAATTCAACAACATCGGTTACCGTCCTAATGCCACCCATGCCGAGTATGGGAATACTGACCACTTGTGCTGTGCGGTAAACCGCAAGAAGCGCCACTGGTTTGATAGCTGGTCCAGAGAGCCCTGCTACTCCCCTTTCAAATACCCTCGTGCGTGTAAGGGGGTCAATGGCCATTCCAGCTACGGTATTAATCAAACTGAGCGCGTCAGCTCCTGCTTCTTGCACAGCGCATGCAATCTGAGTTATATCAGTAACGTTAGGAGTGAGTTTTACCAAAAGAGGCTTACGGGTCTCTTTTCTACAAGCAACAACAACCTCCGCTGCTGCATCTGGGTCTGTACCAAAGCTCATCCCGCCGCTGTCAACATTAGGACAGGAAATATTTACCTCATATGCTGCCACAGCCGCCTCTTGCTCTAAACGCCGAATGACCTGTGCATATTCGTTGCTGCGATGACCGCTCACATTGACGATGACAGGCACGTCTTGAGAGGAAAGCCAGACGAGATCATGATGACAAAAGTGCTCTACACCCGGGTTTTGCAGGCCTATGGAGTTGAGCATGCCGCTTGCAGTTTCCGCAATGCGAACTCCAGGGTTTCCGACCCAGGGCTCAAGAGAAACACCCTTGGTGGTAAGGGCTCCCAGTGTATTGAGTGAGTACTGATCATGCCTGGCCCAAAGCTCGGCATATTCACGACCAGAACCAAAAGTGCCAGATGCTACCGTATAGGGGTTTTTCATGCCCAGACCGCCTAGATTGACAGCAAGATTGACGCTCACCAGCACACCTCTCTTCCATCGAAGACTGGCCCATCAAGACAGGCACGCAGCCTGCTTTGCGTTGAGTCAAACGTGCAACTGAGGCAGGCACCTATGCCGCACGCCATCCTTCGTTCAAGAGACACTTCTATTATAGCTCCTGGTTGCTGAAGTACTACCGCCTTGAGCATAGGCTCCGGCCCGCAAGTAGCCACATATTGATAGGTGCAGTCTTGCATCAAGCGAGCAACGACATGAGTAGTAAAACCTTTAATACCCTTACTGCCATCATCAGTCGCGAGGTGGACATGCTCTGACGAAAACAGGCCAGTGTAGCTTTTTTCGCACACCAAAAGATCTGCTGTAGCTGCACCTAATACAACATCGACATGGGCACCTCGTGCAGCCAGTTGCTCGGCTAGAAGGTATAAGGGTGCTGCTCCTACTCCTCCTCCAACCAAAAGACAGCTATGAGAATTGCCGCTGTTCCAACCTCGACCTAATGGGCCAAGCACAGGTATATGAGTGCCTGTTTCCAAGCTTGATAAGCAGCGCGTTCCGTCTCCCATTATTTGTATAAGCAAGCTCACTATGCCCGTGAAGATGTCACGCTTGTATACGCTGATGGGTCTGCGCAAAATATGTGGACTGCCTTGCGGCAAGGCCATGTGCACAAATTGCCCTGGCTGCACTTGAGCAGCCAGCTCCCCAGCCTCCAGATCTATTTGAAAAAGCTGCACACCCTTGGAGTCAAAATCGCTTGGCTCAGTGAGATGAATTATACGCACCACCAAGGCTCGGTGGTCTTGAGCCAGTGAGTTAACAGCGCTCTGCTCACACACGGGCGGTCACACTCCACTGTTCCAGATCTTGTAGAGCTATAGGTGCCAAATCATCGGAGCCCTGTGCACTGCGCTGAGCTACTTCGATGGCGTGTACCATGGCGTTGGCTCCAGCAATAGTGGTTGCGTAGCAGATACCGTGTCGAACTGCAGCAGAGCGTAGATAAAAGCCGTCTGATCGCGTATCTTGACCAAAGGGCGAGTTTACCATCAGGTCAATCTGTCCGTTGGCAATCTCATCACCTATGTTGGGGCGTGCCTCTTGTACCCTCCTCACTTTACGAGCAGGAATGCCTGCAGCTTCAAGAACCTTGGCCGTACCCTCAGTAGATACCAGCTTAAAGCCAAGGTGATGAAGCATCCGCGCAATATGTATTGCGTATCGTTTGTCTCTATCGCACACGCTCACAAATGCGGTGCCTTCTATGGGCAGCGAGTAGTCAATAGAAAGAGCTGCTTTGGCATAAGCAACAGGAAAAGAAGCTCCTATACCCATCACCTCTCCTGTCGACTTCATTTCTGGGCCGAGCACCACGTCGGAGCCAGGAAACCTGCCAAAGGGCATGACAGCTTCTTTGACCGCATAGTGATTAAGCTTTCGCGTATCTGGGGGAAGCGCAAGTGATGCTACGCTCGCTCCCGCCATGATAAGAGCAGCGGCCTTGGCAAGGGGCACCCCGCTTGCCTTAGAAGTAAAGGGAACCGTTCTGCTTGCGCGTGGGTTTACTTCGATGACATAGAGCACCGAGTCTTTAACTGCGTATTGAATATTGACCAGCCCCTGCACGCCCAATTTAAGCGCAAGCTGCTTGGTATGGCTTCGGATAATCTCTTCTAAGGCAGTCGAAAGAGTAAAGGGAGGCAGGCAGCAGCTGGAGTCTCCGCTGTGTATTCCAGCCTCTTCTATATGCTCAAGAATGCCGCCAATGTAAACCTCAGTGCCATCACACAGTGCATCCACGTCCACCTCAATCGCACCTTCCAGGAAGGAGTCCATATACACCGGATGATCGGGAGAAACGCGCGTTGCCACCTGCATGTATTGCTCGAGCTGCTGATTGTCATAGGCAATTTCCATCCCTCTTCCGCCTAAAACATAGCTCGGGCGTACCAGTAAAGGAAAGCCCAGAAGCTCGCCTGCCTGAGTAGCCTCTTCGAGGCTCTCGGCAGTGCTGGAGGCAGGATAGCTGATGCCCATCTGAGTAAGCAGCGCAGCAAAGCGTTCACGATCTTCTGCCAGATCTATTGCTTCTGGCTTGGTGCCTAAGATGGGAACACCCTCTGCTTCAAGTGGCTTAGCCAGCTTAAGAGGTGTTTGTCCGCCAAGGGTTACCACCACGCCATTTGGTTGCTCAAGGTCTACCACGTCCATAACATCTTCGTAAGTCAGCGGTTCAAAATAGAGTCGATCCGAGGTGTCATAATCGGTAGATACAGTCTCTGGATTGCAGTTAATGAGAATGGTTTCAAAGCCTGCTTCTGAGAGCGCATAGCTTGCGTGCACACAGCAGTAGTCAAACTCAATACCCTGCCCAATGCGGTTAGGGCCTGCTCCTAAAATCATGGCTTTTTGTTTGTTGCTCGTGCTTGCTTTGCCAACGCCCAGGTAGGTCTTATAAAAGTAGCATTTAGAGCTCTCAGACTCGGTAGCGCAGGTGTTTACCATCTTGAATGAGGGAGTCACCTTGAGTTGCCTGCGCTTAGCGCGCACATCTTGTTCACTTATTTGAGAGGATTCGCCCGCCTTAAGCCGTGCCTGTTGCATTAGCCAGGCAATTTGTAAATCAGAAAGTCCGCTCAGTTTTGCAGTGCGCATTTCCTCTGCGCTGATGCTCTCAATGCTAAACTGTGCAAGCTTTGCTTCGGCTTCTACCATGTTTGCGACCCGCTCAAGAAACCAGGGGTCAATACTGCTTGCCTCATAAACGCGCTCTATGCTCCATCCCCTGCGCAGTGCTTCGGCAATATAGTAAACACGCTCTGCGGAGGGCACTCCTACCAGATAGGCAAAGTTAGTCTCATCAAATTCATCCTTACCGTCCGAGCCAAGACCGCTGCGTCCAGTTTCCAGAGAGCGAAGTGCCTTGCCAAATGCCTCCTCAAAGCTGCCTGCGAGCGCCATGACCTCTCCCACAGACTTCATGCGTGTAGTAAGCGTGGTATCGGCTCCCTTAAACTTCTCAAAGTCAAAGCGAGGAATTTTAACAACGCAGTAGTCAATAACGGGCTCAAAGCATTCTTGCACGCTTTTGGTTTTGTCATCGGCCATTTCGCTAAAGGTGTATCCCACGGCGAGTCGTGCAGCAAACTTTGCTATAGGAAATCCAGTTGCCTTAGAGGCAAGAGCCGACGAGCGCGAAACCCGCGGGTTCATCTCTATGACCAACATGCGCCCATCAACAGGGTTAATGGCAAACTGTACGTTAGAGCCTCCCGTCTCAACACCTACAGCTTCCAGAATCTTCAGTGTTGCATCGTACATGACCTGGTATTCCTCTTTACCAAGAGTCTGTTGAGGAGCCACCGTGATAGAGTCTCCAGTGTGCACCCCCATAGCGTCAAAGTTTTCTATGGAGCAGACGATGATGCCATTGCCCTCAGCATCACGCATGGCCTCCATCTCAAATTCCTTCCAGCCTAAAACACTCTCCTCTACCTGAACCTCGCCTGTTGGAGAGAGGTCAAGGCCTTGAGCCACTATCTCTTTGAGCTCGTCTTTGGTATAGGCAATGCCACCTCCTGCACCACCAAGGGTAAACGAGGGACGCAGCACCAAGGGAAAGCCAAGTTCATCGGCTAGATCCTCGGCATCCTGTACCGAGTAGGCATGACCAGAACGGGCGCACTCAAGACCAATGGACTCCATGACCTCAGCAAATACCTTGCGGTCTTCACCTCTCTTTATGGCATCCAGGTTGCAACCAATCATCTCTACGTTGTATGCCTCTAACACTCCGGCATGAGCCAGCTCTACTGCACAATTGAGGCCGGTTTGGCCGCCTAGGGTAGGCAGCAAGGCGTCCGGGCGCTCGCGTTTGATAATCTCTGTGAGCGAAGAAAGCGTGAGCGGTTCAACGTAGGTTCGAGTAGCCATGGTAGGGTCGGTCATAATGGTTGCAGGGTTTGAGTTGGCCAAAATGACCTCATAACCGTCTGCCATGAGAACCTTACAGGCTTGAGCACCAGAGTAGTCAAACTCGCATGCTTGCCCAATGACAATAGGGCCTGACCCAATGATAAGAATTTTCTTGATGTCGTTACGTCTTGGCATGTTATAGTACCTCTCCATTCTGAAGACTGGCGTAGCCGCCTACATATACATCGGTAGCTCTTCCGCAAAGTTCTGTGCCTGCGAAGGCGCTGTTAGCGCTTTTTGATTGCCAGCCTTCGTTACCCACCATCCAAAGTTCATTTGGATCAATAATGGTGATGTCTGCAATTGATCCCGCTGCAAGGCTTACCGGCTCCAGTCCGAGAATAGAGCGTGGAGCATGTGCCATGCGACTAATGAGCAGCTGATAACTCAGTAGTCCAGGGCGAACCATTCGATCCAGTACCAGGCTGAGAGCAGTTTCCAACCCTGTAGTACCAAAAGGAGCCAGCTCAAATTCAAGTTCCTTTTCGTGAGCTGCATGAGGTGCGTGATCTGAGGCTACGCAGTCGATGACACCTTCTATGAGGGCTGTCTGCAAGGCTTCTGTATCTGCTTTGGTGCGCAGGGGGGGGTTCATCTTGAGCGATGTTTGGTAGTTGGTATCCAGGCTGTTCTCATCTAAAAAGAGGTGATGAGGCGTTACCTCGCAGGTAACCGGAAGACCCCTCTCCTTGGCAGCTCGCACCAGATTAACCCCTTTTGCAGTAGATATATGCTGAATGTGCACCGCACACCCGGTAAGCTCTGCCAAAGCAATATCGCGAGCAATGGGTAATTCTTCTGCCACAGCTGGCCATCCAGCGAGCCCCAGGCGTGTGGACACCACGCCTTCGTTAACCACTCCCTTGCCAACAAGGCTTTCATCTTGGCAATGGCTGAGTACGGGCACATTAAACTGCCTGCAGTAATCCATTGCCAGGCGCAAGATGCCGCTGTCTTGCACTCCCCTGCCGTCATCAGTAAAGGCTACTGCACCGTTTTGGTACATATCCCCCATCTCGGCCAGACTTTGACCCTTGAGTCCTCGTGTAAGGGCTCCTGCAACGTAGATGCGGGTTTTGGTAGCGTTTTGAGCCCTGTTTATCACATAGCTCACTTGAGACCCGTCGCTTATCACCGGCGAGGTGTTGGGCATGGCGAGCACTGTCGTAAAGCCGCCGCGGGCAGCTGCGTTTCCTCCGCTGGTTAAGTCTTCCTTGTATTCTTGACCAGGGTCACGAAGATGAACGTGCATATCCATAAGGCCAGGCAAGGCAATCTTGCCAGATAAATCGCGCCTCTCGCCCTTTTCTATGGCAGCGTCAGGGCCAACAGAGACAATCTTACCGTCCTTGATTGCAATATTGGCTAGCATATCCAAGTCTACCGAAGGATCAATGCACCTTAAGTTCTCAAGCAACAGCGCCATCGCTCTCACCTCCTAATAAAACGTACATAAGAGCCATGCGAACTGCCACACCAGCGTTTACCTGGTAAAGCAAAAGGTTATTGGCAGCATCTGCTGCATCGCTTGATAGCTCAACTCCGCGGTTAATAGGCCCAGGATGCATAATGATGGCATTCTTCTTCATGCTCTGTAGACGAGAGACACTGAGTCCAAACAAGCCTGCATACTCACGAAGACTTGGAAACGGTGAGCGCTCTAAGCGCTCTTGCTGCACTCTGAGCATATACACTACGTCAAGCGAGGAGAGCTCATCATCAAGGCTGCTCGATACGCGAGTCCCCAGCACCTCTGGGCATGCGGGCAAGAGCGTTGGAGGGGCTATGGCAACTGTTTCTACACCCAACATGCTCAGCGCAGGCAGCAAAGAGCCTGCCACCCTCGAATGTGCAATGTCTCCCACTATGCCCACCTTAAGACCCTCGAATGACCCAAAGTAATCTCGGATGGTGTAAAGATCAAGTAGTGCCTGAGTAGGATGCTGATGCTTGCCGTCACCTCCGTTAATGATGGAAGCGCGCATGCAGCGTGCAAGAATCTGAGGAGCACCTGCCATGGCATGTCGGATTATCACCAGGTCTGCGTCCATGGCATCCAGGGTTTTAGCAGTGTCTACCAGGGATTCGCCTTTAACTGTTGCCGAGGCAGAGCCCGACATATTGATGGCATCGGCAGACAGTCGCTTGGCGGCGAGCTCAAAGGAAGTGCGCGTGCGGGTAGACGGCTCTAAGAATAAATTGATGATTGTGCGCCCTCGTAGGGTGGGCAGCTTTTTGATGGTTCTCTCATTAACCTCTTTGAATGAGGTGGCAATGTCGAGTATCGTGCCAATTTCTGTTGCGTCAAGATCTTCTATGGCAAGAAGGTGCTTGCTGGCCAGCGCGCCCATTAGTTGCTCACCACATCTGCCGACTCTGTTGGAAGGGGTGCGGAGCCAATATGCTCGCCTGGCCTGGCTTGTATAATCTCAACGGCGTTACGTCCATCGATGTCCTCTAGGAAAAGTCGCACCTTTTGATTAACCTCTGAAGGAACATTCTTACCTACAAAATCTGCTCTAATGGGAAGCTCACGATGACCCCTGTCCACCAATACCGCTAACTTGATTTCAGAAGGTCTACCGTAGTCCATGATGGCATCTAAAGCTGCGCGAATGGTGCGCCCAGTAAAGAGCACATCATCAACTAAGACAATGGTGCAGCCATTGACATCAAAGGGCAAATCGGTCTTATGCACCTCGGGAGAGAGATGTAGTGCCAGGTCATCTCGATAAAAGCTGATATCAAGAGACCCCACAGGCACCGTAGTTTGCTCGATTTGATCAATTTTGGCGGCGATACGTTTGGCCAGGGCATCGCCCCGTGTGACTATGCCTACTAAGGCTAGGCCCTCTGCTCCTTTGTTAAACTCAAGAATCTCGTGGGTGATTCGAGTCAAAGCTCGCTCAATATCATGTGTATCCATGATGGTGGTTACCGGTTCAGTACTCATGCAGTTACCTCTTTCAAAGAAAAATACCCTGTCGTGCGACAAGGTATCGTTATACAAGACCAGCACCAAGATGCTCTGTATTCACTTTAATCCTTGTCGGCACCTCGGTACCGATTTAAAGGTCTTTTCTATACTAACACATATCATTTTGCCCATCGCCACGGATATCAATCTTTATTATGCAAAGGGGGCTAACCGCCTATGAAATATCTTTGGATGTCGGCGTTGGTGGCTGCTATGAGCAGTAGGATCAAAGCTGCAAACCCAGCAACGGAAACGCCATTGATTATACTTGTCGGAATTCTGCGCATGGTTACACGCTCTATGGTTTCAATAATGATCTTGCCACCGTCCAAGGGTGGTATGGGCAAGAGGTTCATAAATCCAATGGAAATTGATAGTGCAGCCACAAGAAGTATAAAGGGAAAGGGGCCAGCAGCGGCTGCGGCGCTTGCCTCTATAGAAATGCCCACAACGCTCGAGGTCTGCCCTATGGTGTCTGCAAAGGTCGCGGGATTGAGCAGCTGCATGATTGCACTAAGCGTCATTCCTATGAGAACCGTAGAGTGTTCCGCAGCCTGCAAAAAGCTTACCGGCTCTCTGGTAACGAGGGGGACAACACCTATCATGGGCCTCCCCTCGTTATTGGCAAGGGTAATTTCTACTACTTGTTCTCGTTCGTTATGCAGGTAGCCGAGAAGTACAGTGTCGCCTACCTCATGCTTTTGCAGCTCCTCTACAAAATCTGCCCAGCTGTCAAGGATTTCGTGGTTGATTGAGACCAACTGGTCTCCTGCAGTTAAACCAGCTTCAGCAGCAGGTGAGTTTTCTAACACCTCATCTATGGTAGTGGTATACACCTGCGTGCCATTTACCATTATCAGCGCAATGAGTATGGCCATGGCTGCAAGTAGGTTTGCAGCAGACCCCGCAAGCAGTATTACCACACGCTTCCACCACGGCTTTGCTGAATAAATGAGTTTGCGCTCGGATGCGATAAACGTGCTCAGGTCTCCTATCAAGCGCGCTTGACCCTCTTTGTAGTTAATGCCATTAAGTGTGGCAGACGAGAGAGCGTAGTGATAGATACCACGCGCCTTATAACGGCGCACAGTGCCCCAGTCCGCAAGGATATCAAGCCCCCTGATTAAATCAATACCATAGGGCTCGCCTGCACAATCAGCCTGATCTTCTGAAGCAACACCAACGCCAGAAATATAGGTCAGAGCCTTCTCGACCTCAGGGCCTTCCAAGCCCCTTTCCATGCCTGCTATCAGGCAGTAACCGCCAAGTGGAATGGCAGTTACACCAAAACGTGTGTCTTTGCGCTTAATGGATAGCTTTGGTCCCGGTAGTCCAATCATGAACTCTTTGACCCTTAGACCAAAAGCTCGTGCGGCAAGGTAGTGCCCCATCTCATGAATAAAGATGATGATTGAAAGGAGAACCAGCCCCCAAAATATTACTGAAAGCACTTCGAGCATACGTGCAAGTGTAACGCATCTAATCGCGCAGAGTCAGCTAAAAAGACAGATAGTTGCTTTAGCGTACTACATGAGTCGAGCCGATACGCGGTGCCCAGGCGTAATCACCCGAGCTCCACTCCAGGCAAAGGTGGCTGGGGGAGTTGGGGTCTTGATGACTGCAAAACAGCCCGCTTGGGTAATCCGGGTACGGTAAAAAGGTGTGGATTCTATTGGTGGGTGTTCCAGCGTTACTGGAGATGATGGGATTGGGAATCCCCAGATTGAGGGCGCCAACGCCTATACTCGTATCGTTATAGATAAAGATGCCGGTGGCATTGTTATTCATGGTAGTGACATAGTCCATCTCGATATTATCTTGGTTGGTGTCTAGGTTATTGAGGGTAAAGTTGCTGTTGATATTGAGTGTGCCCGAGCAAAAAATGTTTCCTCTGATTGTGGCATTACCTGCTATGGTAAGCGTTGCCCCGCTCGACACATAGATGTTGCCAGTGACATTGGCACCTTCCTCTATCACCAATGCCCCAGCGCTTTCGACTACGATACCCTTGTTATCTTGAGCATTGATGAATACGCCGCCACCTATCGTAAGTTGATGATTGCTCTGCACAAGAATACTTCCGTTGTTCATATAGGTTCTTGCAGGAAAGCTGGGATAGCCGGAGCTCTGGATACGGGATTGTCTCATTGATTGTCCCATGCCAGGATCAGCAAAGATAAAGTTGTAGGTTTGAAAAGTGAGATGATTGTTTCTGGAATAATTAAGGATGCTGGTTCTGTTGCCTGCTGCCTGCCCAGAATCATCGATCTGCGAGCCAATGATGGCATTGCGCTTGGTATACATTGTGCCCGAGGTAACGATGATGCCACTGTTAATATCAAAGGTCTTTAAAGACGTGTCGGTAAAGTAGAGGCTCAGGTTTTGATACGCAAGAGGGCTGGTGGCAGCGGGTGGCGTAATGCCTGAGCCATAGTAGGTTGCAAGAGTAATATTTGGCCAGTCAGCCGTATCAAAACCAGGGTGATCCTTGGTATAGTAGACCACCTTGTCATGAGCTACGTTATAGGTGACACCTGTGCCCCCCACTCCGCTAATGGTGAGCATAACCCCTTTGACAGATGGACGCAGGTCGGTGCGATTAAAGGGGTAGCCTGTGGTGATAAGAGGATTGGCAGTTCCACCGGGGTCAAGGACACTGGCAGCTGTTTGTGAAATACGAAAAGTGCCGCGCGTTGGATTGAGGTTAAAACGTACCTCTGGCTTGCCAATATTGTTTGGAAAGTTAGCGTTTTGCATATAACGATAACTGTAGTCGTGGCGAGGAACACCAGCAGTGGTAAGCGAGTTATTAGAGAGTGCTAGAAGATCCATATTATAGTCAGTAATACCGTCTTGATAGACATTGACAAAGTATGACCACCATGACCCCGCAATAGGGTCATTGGTAGACTGAACTGCGCCGGAGTGTCCCCTGTTCCACTGTGCTGCAGCATTCCAGTCTGGAATATTGCCTACATCGGCCATAGCTGCAGCTATGCCAGGTTCGGTATAATCAAAGCCAGTGTTGACCGAGTTGAAGATAGAAATCTGCTGCAGGTAGAGCAAGGTTGTGACGGTTTCCTTTGAGCCCGAGTATTCTGCAGTTGTAGTGATTGCTATCTCATCAAAGCTATCAGAGGTAAAGCCGACCGTAGTGGTAGCAACCCCCATATTGACTCCCAGCTCTGTTTCAGTATAGTTTTCCACCACAGGGTTAGGCCAGTCTTCTGCAAGCTTTTCAACAAACATAAAAGGCTCAATCATCGAAATGTAGTTTTCTGAGCTCGGGTCAAGACCGGTTTCTAAACTGGGTACATCAGTAAGCCAAGTGGCAATGCGTTCGTTGATGGAGACTGCTGTAAAGTAGGCTTGAGTCATAGTGCGGTCAAGCATGGTAGTACGATAGTTGTAAGAAACGATGAAGCCCAGGGTCATGATAATGAGCGTGAGCACAATGGCCACAACCATGACCCACGTAAGCGTAGAGCCTTGTGTACTTTGAAGCGCGCACACCTTGGTAGTATTGTGCTTTGCTAATCGCCTGCTCATTGTGTTGCTCCAACCCAGGTTACCTTAACGTAGCCATTGCCCCTCATGCCAGTCATGAGTCCGCCATTGCGGGGATCAGGCATGCTGGAGTTTCCAGACCTGATGTCAACTTGAGTCATAAGCCAATGAGTGTCCAGCAAATAAGCTCCTTTGTCGGCCGCATGAGACCAACTGTTGTAGTTGGCTTGGGTGTAAGCCCAGCCCGAGCCTCCACCTGCGCCGCCACCGCCGCCGCCACCGCCGTACCATCCGCCGCCGCCGCCACCGCTGGCATGGCTGTTATTACCAATGATGCCAGAAGCACCTCCTTGGCCAAAGGAACCGTGTGCGCCGGGAGTACCTTCTACCCCTCCTTGATTGTTGTAATAAAAGCCCCCCAGGCCACCGGCAGACAGTGTGCCGCCAGCGCCTGTTACAGCGTTGTTTTGACCCTGCCCAATGGGAATACCTGCTTGAGAGGAGCTTCCTCCCGCTGAGCCGAAGTTTCCACCGCCAAAGCCACCTGCCCTGGCAGTACCCGTCTGATTACTTCGCTCTCCGCCGCCGCCTCCGCCGCCGCCTGCAACGATGACACGCGCATAGGGGCTGTCTGTTTCGATGCGCACATCGGACGCTCCGCCTCCTGAGCCGCGCAAGGAATCCTGTCCAGAGCTTGCTACTAATCCTGCTCCTCCCCCGTTAGCGCCGCCGTGAGCAGCAGTTAAGCGAGAGGCACTCACTCCGGCCCCCCCCGCATAGAGATAGATGCTTTGACCCCTCTGCAATCTTACGATTCCCGAGGCGTAGCCGCCACGACCTCCGTCATAAATAATATCTGAGTTACCAGTGTTGACCGCTGTTCGGGCTCCGTTGCCACCGCTGGCTCCCCAGACCTCAATTCTGTAGAAGCCGGTTTTGACAACCCAGTGTTTAAGTACGTAGGCAACATCTCCATCGAGGTATATGCTATCTGGGTCGACGCTTTGAGCATAACCCAAAACAGTATAGCCCCCCAATCCTTGAATATGGATCTCTGCAGCAGCAGGCAGAGAAAACTCGCCTAAAGGCAGTTCTGCAAACTCGTCTCTCTCGCTTGCGGCTGCTCCTGTGGCTATACTCTGCTCTACAGCTGCATTATCCTCACGAGTCTGTGCATCAATTTGTTGGGTTGCAGCTAAGCCAATGATGGCTGCAATAACCGAAGCGCTCACGATGGCTAAGATGGCAAAGGAAACTATAATCTCGACCAGGGTAAAGCCGGCAGTCGACGCTGCAGATTTTGGTCTGATTTGTACGAGTCGTGTAGTCATCATCAATCCGACCTCCCCTGCCTATCGAGCAATCCAGGTAATGCGCACGAAGCCACCATGACCATTGGTTGGCTTTTCGACGTAACCCGGTTGTGATCTTTGAAGGTTTACAGTATCGCTTAAATAGTAGCTGGGGTGCTCAGGAAAGTAAGGGGCGGGCTTATCCGAGGTAGGAGTGAGAACATAACCTGACCCTCCACCTGCACCATTGCCGTTGCCACCGCCGTACCATCCGCCTCCGCCACCGCCTACTGTATTGTTAGAGCTGGCACCAACACCAAAGCCTGCAGGGCCGGAGGGTGCCAGTAGCTGACTGCTTCCACCCTGAGTTTGGGTGCCACCTGTGCCAAGACTGCCGCTTGCGCCTATAAGGCCACCACCGTTGCCGGCAGTTTCGGCAACGGTGTGAGAGGAATTGCCTCCTCCACCGCCGGAAACAATTATGCGATGGTTCAGACTATTTTGCAGGACACGAATATCGCTTCCTCCTCCGCCTCCCGTACGATACTCAATTAAAGAAGTTGGTCTTTGTGCAGAGTCTCCCCCTCCATTAAAACCACCTTGCACCGCATAAAATACCGTGCCAGGTATAACAGGCAAACCGCTCGTGTTGGTGATGAGCTGACCAGCGCCTCCGGCAACGAGGTACACACTGGTATCCTTAGCAAGGTATACCGTACCTGCAGAATAGCCGCCAAATCCATTTTGGATGGCTGGATTGGTGAGAGCAGGCGTAGGTATTTGCCCCCCGTCGGCTCCCCAGCACTCTAAAAGATAGTAGCCCGATGCAGGGACAACCCATTCCTTATTGCGGTCTGTAGGGTCGTCTCCATCGGCAGTAACTATATCATCAACCTTTTCATCCTGCCATACCGTGTAAAGGAGGTAGAACTTGATTTCTGTACTGTTGATTTCTGCAGAATAAAAAGGATGCTGCGAGGCAGTGACATTGACGAGCTCAAAGCTTCTGGTTGAACTGATATTTGTGTTTTGGTTATTGTAGCCAAATGCAGTTACCGTTATTTCGAAGCTCTTATGGCTCTCTGGCCCGACCATTGCCTGGTAATCGAGTGACACCCCGCTGCTTCCGTACCAATGAGAACCAAAGTAGTTCCTTGGCTCGTTATCTAATGAACCATACTGTACAAAGTAGTAGCCTGTATGGGCAAGGTTACCACTTTCGTCTCCAATGAATAGTATTCGTTGATCGTTGCCAAGGGTAGTAGGCAGCGGCTGGTTAGTTACCAGCTGCACACTCCCTGCAAGTCTGAGCTCTTCTGAGATACGCGCAGCAACTTGGGTGACATCAGACTGATGCTCCGAACTTGTCTTGGTAGCGCTTAAGACATTGGTGCCAAAGATAATAAAGGAGCCAGCGGCACCAATAACCAGTACAGCAAGCAGAAGCCCTACGACGAGCTCCACTAAAGTAAAGCCCTCGCACAACGCAGCCTTTCTTATCACTTTGGCACTCTGTTTAGTCAAGAAAGTCACTAGTACCCCCCTGGCACTGGTAGGTAACTATAATTAATAAAATACTTTAGCATAATCTAGACCCTCTTTTACAGGCTGTAGCACCAGCTCCACATAAACAACACAACTCCCGTTACTGCCAAGGTCTACCTAATACACTTCCATGTATTGAGCAAATTCCGCTTTATCGGTTACAGCCTCCTCTGCAACCTTTTGCATAATATGCCCTTGTTTGACCAAGCTTGCAAGGTCTCCGGCCAAAGTATGCATACCAAAACTGGCACCACTTTGCATGGCAGAAGCGAGCTGGTGGAACTTACCTTCTCGGATTTGAGCAAGAACCGCATCGGTTCCAATGAGAATCTCAGTTGCCGCCAAGCGTCCGCTGTTGTCTGAAAAGGGCAGTAGAGTCTGAGTTACAATGCCGCGCAAGATACCAGAAAGCTGTGACCGAATCATAGTCTGGCTATGGGCAGGATATACGTCTACTATACGATCAATCGTTTGAGCAGCACCGGTAGTATGTAGTGTCGAAAACACCAAATGTCCTGTTTCGGCAGCAGTAACCGCAGCAGATATGGTTTCATAATCGCGCATCTCTCCCACTAAAATGACATCAGGATCCTCACGCATGGCAGATCTGAGTGCACTGGCAAAGCTGGGAACATCGCGGTGCAACTCTCTTTGGTGCACCAGGCAGCGCTTGTGTGGGTGTATATACTCAATGGGGTCTTCGATAGTGATGATATGTGCAGCCCTGCGTGTGTTAATGTAGTCAATCATCGCAGCAAGAGTAGTAGATTTACCCGAGCCTGTTGGGCCAGTCACCAAGATGAGCCCCCGTGGCTCGTCAGCAAGGTTTTGTAGAACCGAAGGTAAGTTTAGATCTTCCAGCGAGGGAATGTCATCTCGCAACATGCGTATTGCGGCAGCAAGGTGCTTTTGCGCACGATACACGTTGGCACGATAGCGTTTTCCCAGGCTGTCCTCAAAAGAAAAGTCCAAATCGTGACCTTGCTCGAGTTGCTCTTTTTGCTCTAAGCTGAGCAAGGAAAGGATCAACTCATGATAGTCTTGCTCAGTTCCGCTAAAGGGACCAATTACCAGCTTGCCAAGACGACGAAATGTGGGGGCCTGCTGAGCGGTTACATGTAGATCAGAGCAGTCATTATCGCGGGCGTATTGTGTCAGCTCTTCAATAGTCAAACAAGCCATATTTACACCTTTATCCTGTTGGCGTTGTGACACACCAAATACTTACGACAAGTTGAATCTAATCAACCGTCTCGCCAATCTTCATGAATTCTTCCATCGTTGTTATGCCTTCAAGTACCAGACTTTTGGCTCTGTCGCGAAGAGTCTTCATTTTGAGCTCCTTTCGCGCGTATTCGTATATCTTTGCCATGAGGGCTTCCTCGGCTATCATGCGTTGCAAATGCTTATCTATCGGTACAATTTCATGTATGGCGATGCGACCCTTGTAACCTGTGCCGTTGCATATATGACAACTGGTGCCCCGCACAAGCACAGGCGCTTCGGTTGCCTCAACACGCAAATTGAGCAGATCCAGCTCGCTCGGTTCATAGGTCTCTTTACAGTACTCGCACACCTTGCGTACGAGACGCTGCGCAACCAGACCTACCAGCGAATTGCCTACGAGGTAGCTGGGCACTCCCATGTCCTGCAAACGAACAATAGAGGTAAGCGCATCGTTAGTATGCAAGGTTGAGAGCACAAGATGACCGGTTATGGCGGCGCTGATGGAGGTGGATGCAGTTTCGTTGTCACGAGTTTCACCAACCATGATGATGTCGGGGTCTTGCCGCAGGAGCGAGCGCAGACCACTGTCAAAGGTCATTCCTGCCTGCACGTTGACTTGCACCTGATTGATGCCTTCGATATTGCGCTCTACCGGATCTTCAATGGAAGATATGTTGACCGGCCGCTCTGTAAACTGTTCAAGCGCCAAATACATGGTGGTGGTTTTTCCGGAGCCCGTTGGACCTGTGATATAGACTATGCCGTTGGGGTTGGCAAGTATTTGTTGAAACTTGTGGTAGTCCTCATCTATCATGCCAAAATGATCGGCATAGTCTATGGCAGTGTTGGTCGTAAGGAAGCGTAGCACTGCCTTTTCGCCATACACGGTGGGTATGACCGAGATACGCACATTTAGATCTACACCTTCGAGCAATAGTCTAAAATGACCGTCTTGAGGTAGACGCTTTTCGGCAATATCAAGATTGCTCATAATTTTAAGACGCACAACAAGTGCAGGATGCACATTGCGAGGAATGTCAGCGTATTGGATAAGGGCACCATCTACGCGCATCCTTACCTTGCAGCTGTTGACGAAGGGTTCAAGATGCAAATCGGAAGCTCCCGCCGCATATGAGCGTATGATGAGGGAGTTGAGGAGGTTGACCACGGGTGTGGCATCATCACCAATATCGGTAGTGCTGATTTCTTCCAGCTCGGGTAAGGATACTACACCAGTACTCATCTTGCCAATGGCTGCCATGGCATCGACTTCGGTATAGTGATTTTTGATAGCCTGTTGAACAGAGAGAAAGTCGGCAATGCCCAGTCTCACTGGTTTACCCAGAACTTGTTCGATTTCGTTGATTGCAAAGAGGTTTAAGGGGTCATTGGTTGCCAGGGTAACCGTTCCTTGGTCTTCGTTAATGGCAATGGCATTTGCGCTTTCGGCCAGCTCGCGTGGAACAGCTCCAACCGTCTTGGCATCTATAACGGCAGTTTGCAGGTTAATGATGGGATAACCAGTTTTATGAGAAAGTGCCTGCTGAAATTCCTTTTCGTTAACAAACCCTAGATCGATGACAGCCTGACCAAGACGTACGTCGTGCTCTTTTTGATAGGTCAAAGCCTGCTCGATCTGCTCATCGCTCACGTAACCGTATTCTTTGAGAAGGTCTCCTATGCGCACCTGTCTGGGGTTAACCATTCCTGCTCCTTTGTCAGCCAATACCAGTTATATGTTCTTTGCCGTAGCATCAGCATGCACGTAAACCTTAAAGGTGAGAGTACATGATTGTGCACCAGGGCTTGAGTTGGTGAGGTAGCCGCCAGGCGGAGTGTACGAGCTCGAGACCACCTTAATCCAAGAGAGCGGTACGACTCTGTCAAGCAAGGCATAAAAATGTGCCTCCTCGCCAACCACGCTGATCTGCACTTCATAAACTTGCACCTCGTGCTCGACAGATGGCGCAGCTGGAACGTGCTCATTGTTCATTGGTGGCAATGAAACACCTTCATTATCCAAGCTTGCATCATCGCCTTGCGCTTCGAGATCATGAGTGCTCTCGCCCACCTCTGGCTCACTGCCGCCTGTAGCGTCACCGTTTCCTTGAGGCTGTAGTTCGCTACTTGAAGCCTGAGGATTTGGTATTTCCCATGAGGGTGGCGCTGGCTCAAAGCTGGTAATGGTTTCGATCTTGAGCGCGTTGAGCGTGAGAGAAGAAGCAGTAAAGCCACAGTCTTGCACCATCGTGGTTATCATGCGATCAATGCTTTCTGGCAGCAGTGGAGCCTGATACTTGAGAAGATGCTCATCGTGTCGCTCTGTAGCACTGGTGAGTATATCCTGATTAGTAGAAATAGCAGCTATGGTCGAGCGCGTAGAAGTCTGCTCAAAGCGCAAGGCATCACGTTCATTTTGCGCCAGCACCAAGCGATCTTGTGCGGGAAGAATTAAAAAGAAAACAAGGGCAAGTATGAGCGTAATGACCAGGAGAGCCCAGATCATGGCTTTTTCGCGCGTGCTTAAACTGCTTAGCACCATACTCACGCTACGACTAAAAGAAGGTCTATGGCCCATGGTGGGTTTGCCTGAAGCCTGCACGCTGGAGTACTGTTGCCCCGATTGCGTATTGGCGCTACGATTAACCATGCTGGTTCACCTCGCTTTCTGTTGCCAGGTCTTCCTCTATGCCCAAAGCCTGCGCAGGATTTGGCGGCTTGACAGAGCACTCCACTCTAAAAGCGTAAAGTGTTGCGGTGTAAAAGCTCGTTCCTTGACCAGAAACTACTCCCTGACTGCCACTGCCCCCTGGATAGGCTCCACCATCCGGGTAAGTGCTGCCCACTTGGTAATAGTTAGTTTCCCACACAGGAGCTCCACCAATTCCTCGATTGGTTGCTTGAGATATCTGCATAGTGGGTGTGACGTTGCTGGAGTAGCCAGAATAACTCACCTCAGAAAACATACCACTTGAGCGCAGTTGTGCAATAAAGGTGGGTATTGAAAGTACGTAGTCGCTGGAGGCCGTAAAAGCCAATAGTCCGGTATTGCGATCATAACTCAAGGTAGACAACTCTACTTGAGGGCCCGCAAAGGCTCTCATGCGCGAGTAGTTGTTGGCGCTCATATCAGGATAACCAACAAGATATTCCATGGGAACTGCTACTTGTTCTGCAGCAATGCTCATTGCGCGCGCATCAGACTCTACCTGTGCAGCCTCTACCAGTTGACGCTCTGTTTCTGGCGAGTTGAGGTAGTCTCGTATTTCATTTGACTCTGCTTTAACTTCTGCAGCAGATGATTGTAGGAGGAAAAAGATGATAAGGCCAACAAGAGCGATGAGCAGCAGCACCAAGGGCATGATGAAAGATCGAAGCTCCAGCTTCTTTTTGACCCTTCGCCCAGATAGTACGGCAAGAAAGTTTATTTCTTTTTGTCTAACAGTCTTTGCCATGCACACTCCTTATGCAGGTACTGCACTTTTGACTTATCATCCCAACCATCTATACCCTTCTAACCAAAGCACCCAGGTTGTAGAGGAGCGCGCCCGGCTCAAAATTGCGCTGAGCACCAATCTTTTCTGACACAGTAATCACACCCGAAAGATCTAAAAGTCCCATGCCTACATTAAGGTAGCCAAACTCTTGCGTAAGATGCTCCACAGCTTCATGGTTAATCCCAGACAGGAAGACATTGTTTAGTTCGGTTTGGCCACGCTGCGCTCTGATAAACTGCAGTGTCGAAGCAATGTTTTGACCAATCTCCCCTACCCAGCTGCTGCTCTGAGGCTCTCCAATGAGGCGATAGCCGTTTGAAATCCTATAGGTACCATCGCTAAAAATGGTATTTGTCTGGCGACCCGGTTCAACCTGAGTAAGCAGGTAGGTCTTGCCAACCAGGTGGGGTAAAAGGCAGGTTAATTTAATAAGCGATTCCACCGCAATGCCAATCTGTTCAACATTGTAGGTAGCTTGTTCAAAAGCGCAGCGGTAATCTTCGATCATATCGCGCCCAGAGCTGGCAGCAAGAATTTCTATACCCCCTTGCGGACCAATTTGATTGAGCACGGTGTAGTCGTAGAGGATGGTATGGTCTTCGTCGCTAGCGTCTGCATACTGTGTAAACTCTCGCTTGATAAAAGCCCTCATTTGCGCCTCGTCAACCGGCGGAACCTCCATAATCTTTGTGACGATATTGGAGGCCTGTATAATGATACGAGTGGGGCTTCGTAGAAGTTGGTTTTCGCCTGTGGCACCACCCTGCAAATGGTACTCGTTTGCTATGGTTTCGAGGAAGTCTGTCATGATATCCACATTGGTAATTATGCCATTGATCATTGCACCTTCGGGCAAGGGTATCTGCCTGAAGTCCTTAACGTGCACCGCAGTGTTCGAAGCAGACCCCATGACCAGGTTGAGGGTGCTGGGGCTACAATAAAAGGTATTGATCATAGTTCCTCCCTTCTAAGCAATGCTCGAGTACATTTGAAATATAGGCAGGAGTACCGAGACAATAACGGCAACCACTACCACTGCCATGATAATAATCATGGCGGGTTCCATGAGACTTACCAGACGTTGTGATGCTATCTCAGCTTCATAATCAAACTGATCAGCCACGCTGTCGAGCATTGCCTCCAGGCGACCACTTTCTTCTCCGACTGAAATGGTCGACTGAAGCTTGGCATCAAAGCCATCTACCTCTGCCATGGACAGGCTGAGTGTGCGCCCATTGCCCAGGCTGTTGATGACATTGTCAAATTGCGACTCGATATAGGAATTACCTACGGTTGATTTGCCAATGTGCAGGCTTTGTATCATAGGGATGCCACTCACATAAAGCGATGCAAGGGTGCGTGCAAAACGGGCAGTGTAGATGATGCGCAAGAGCTTGCCAAAAATAGGAGCTCTGAGCTTTGCTTTGTCCCAGGCTTTACGAGGGCCAGGCTGCCTAAAAATGGCAATCGTTAAGGCAACGACGATAATAGACCCGCCAATAATCAGAGGCCAAAATCTCACAAAAACACCCGAAATGCCCATCATAATTTGGGTTGGCAGAGGCAACTCCATGTCTCCAAAGATTCCCATGAAGGACGGGAGCACAAAGGTGAAGAGTATGACGACAACTGCCAGGATAAGTACGACCAATACAATTGGGTAAATACTTGCGGACTTCATTTTGGCATTCAGCCTGTGCTGCTTATCGTAGGTAATTGCCATTTTTTCAGAGGTCTTATCGATACCTCCAGAGTTTTCGCCCGCGCGAATCATGCTTGAGAGCAAAGGAGGAAAAGCAGGCGCCTGATTATCCATTGACTCGCTTAACGTAGAGCCCCTTCGAAGGTCGTCTATAAGGTCTCTATACACCCGCTTAACCTGAGGCTTGGCATCACGCGCCTCGATAATCTGCATGGCGCGTATGAGCGTTATGCCACTTGAAAGCATGGCAGCTAGTTGCCTACAAAAATCTGCTACTTCGTTGGTCTTAAGCTTTTGATGCTTGGCTCTGCTCTCGGTAAGCCTGCTACTCATTAAATACAGCCCATTGTCCCTCAGTGCGGCAGACAACTGCGTCTCATTGGCGGCCTCAACGGAACCTACTCTTCGGCTTCCGTCAACAGCTACTGCATTGTACTTATAGACTGGCATATTACCCCTCAAACCTATAAATTTGAAGTCGCATTTAATTGTGCTATTAATGTGAGAATTATTATAGCACAATTGTCTTCCCGGTAAAAAGTAAAGTGATCCAGAATGCTGCGAGTCTGGGTATTAGGGGTATAATTGCAGTGAGTACGGTGGCCCACAGTCTTGTTTTCTGTTCTATTCATGAATCAAACCCGCAAACACAAACGCTTCAATGACTGCGCAGTCATCACTTAAACTCACTTCCACATAGGGCTCACCGTCCTCGTTGAGACTGCCCAGATGCATGCAGTAGTAACTCTGTGCATGTGCGTTACTGCAACAATAATCACTATACATCAGGCGGTATCCCAGAGGTGCCTGGGTGCTCAAGAAATGCACGGCATTGGATCTGAAAAACTGGTTGAAACCATCTCCCCCTCCAATCAGCCACAGTAGTGAGGCGTGGAGTTTGCCAGACCCCAAAGCAGTACCGTCAGCAAGCACGCAGTTTCCACCAAAGATGTATATACCTCCGGGCGCACGTTCAGTCGTCCGCATAATGGTAGTCTGCGCCTCGTTACTTGAAGCGGTAGGCATGGAAATAGCTAGTGGCACTGGAGAGCCATTAAGTGTGAAGCTTGCTAATACTTCAACGCTGCCACCACCAAAGGCGTAAATGTTACCGTTTATGGCGACATTTTCGCCTATTTTCAGGATGCCTCCATTGCGTACCTGTATGCTTGAGTTTATCGAAATAGAGCCTGCCGTAGCGTTGGAGAGCACCAGGGTGCCACCGTCCACAATGATTGCATGAGGCGAGAGGTTCAGAGTTCCTCTGACGGGTGCACCTTCTTCGCTTCTCCCCAGTATTGAATTAGCTCTGCCAAGCTCGCCTGAACCAATAACCAGAGTTACTCCTCTGTCTATGGCTACGACACCACCTTCTATAGACAGACTGTTGGTAACGCCGCTGTTCGAAACAGGAGCTTGAATGCTGGAAATGATCTCTTTGCCGCTTGGTGCGGTAAAGATGAGATCGGTTCCTGTAATACGTTGGGATATATCCATACCGAGCGTAGCAGCACTAGACAGGCTACCCGTTTTGCGAGCAGCTTCAAAAGCGTTGTGAAGTTTACTATCCTGAGCGTGGCTCGGCAGGCTGCCAATTGCAAAAGGCCTATTGGTATAAATGACACCAGAGGCTCTGCCGTCAGTGCTACTACTATTGAGGATGTTAACCCCAGGCAACAAGGCAGCTGCATGGCTCGTGTTAACTCCATCCACCAAGATGAGGGAGACATTATGTTGCCACGTTGTGGCGCGATGCTCTAAGGCTGGAGCAAAGATAAGGGCGCTGTCAACCAGGTCTTCGCTGCTTGCCGTATTGTAGATGGTGAGCGACTGCCAGCTGCTAACGTTAGAATGAGAGGAATACTCCAGAGTCAAAACTGCAACATCAGGTACCTGGCCCGTGCGCTTGTCGCTACGTCTGGAGTTGGTGATGCGAGTGTAAAGAGGTGCCCCAAAAGAGCTTTCTAAGAAATAGCTGCTAAACTGCACCCTCGGCGACTCTTCGCCTTGATCATCCGCTTGTATAGGATTAATAATAAGCTTGCCATTGGCAGGTGTTGCAATCTCGCTTGAGGCAGCGGCATGATAGTCGCGCTCTCTAAAGACGCCAGCATTGGTGGATACAGACTGAGACTGGTGTGTGTAACGATCTGAGTACGGCTCAATTGAGGCAAAGCTCTCTTGAGCAATAAAAGTTTGGTAGACAGCAAGGGAGCTTGTTGCGATGACTGCAAAAGCTAATACGATTATGAGAAGTCTAAGCCGTCTCGACGTCATAACCAACCCTTTCTGTCTCAGTGGGATTATACCTATTATGCTGTACCAAACGAGTCGAGGCCTGACCTTGATCAGACCTCGACGAGGAAGTGATGCCAGTGGATGCTGATGATTTTGTCAGCAGCAGGTGCTAGGGCAGTGTAATTGAGTATCCTGTGACACTGTCCCATGCAACCGTTGGTCCAGTAGGCACATCAAGTTCAAAGGCCTTAACTACTCCCTTTTCGACGTTCCAGGTATTGAGTACATAGTCGTCTGATCCAATAAGGGCGTTGATCTCGTCTGTAATAGCTCCAGTTGTGACAAGCGCGTTGCCACCAGTGCTATCAAGCACACCGTCAATTGACTCACCGCCAAGGTTGTAGTCGCCACCGTGCCCGTAGGCGTTACTGGCGATAGTCTGCATGGCAGTGCGGGCAGTTGCAGCCTCGGTAATAGCACCGTCGGTGCGCGCCCTGTCGATATATCCTACTAATGCCGGTATTGCGATTGCAGCCAGAATTCCCAGGATGACAATTACAACGATTAGCTCAACGAGGGTAAAACCCTTCTTTCCAGTCTTGCGGATTTGCTCTTTCCTTCTCATTACCATTTCCATGATTGCTTCCTTTCAATCGAGCCCTTTAGCGGCTGTAATCTGCGGGGTCTTGCTCTCAGGCCCCCCTATTTCAAGAGCAAGATAATACTACAGCAGAAAATTGCTAAAGTAAATGCTATTATTATGGAGATTATGTGAAGATTCCCTGTTCAAAATGTGTTGCACGCAGTTTTTATCTTTATTTGCACCACGTGGTTGATCAGTAAGCAGAGCTGCAATGCTCGTGCTGCAATGCCGTGCGGTGCCCAAGGAGAGAGCTGCATGGGTATCTCGGTCTGGAGATACGCTGACAACACGCAGCGGTTAATTGAATTTGAAAATTTTTTGCGACATTCTGTAGCCGCCTTTGATAGTGTAGTGACCATAGCGCCCATTGAGATTTACGGCGCGCCCAATGTAATTCTTGCGCATCTTACGATACAGCTCGGGTGAGCGATCGTAGAGGTAGCGCCATATACCATCACGCTGTTCCAGGGCATCTTCTCTTTCTGAGAGCACGAGAAATACTGAGCAGATTACCAGCATCATCAGCAGGTAGTTTTCCATATAACGCCGAAGTCGCGGCTCAGTAATGTCGCTACCAGCCAAGTCAAAAGCATCAATCATGATACGGGTTACTCTCAGCTGCTGGTCTATACGCCCAATCATTATTGCTTCGTTAACGCTTTGCCCTTCTCTTCCAATAAAGTAACGGTAAAGGTCAACATTCATGTAATAAAGGCTCCTGACGTGAGGCAGTGGAAGGTACACGAAAATGTTATCAACGTAAAACGTATGCCTGGGGAGAGTGAGGCCAATGTCCTTGAGTATTTGTGTGCGATAAATCACAGAATGCATGAGTATGCACTGCGAGGGCAAAAAGCGTCCGATGTTTCCCCAAGAAAACTGCTTATTGCGAGGCAATACATTAAGATATCTAATGGGCGTTCTCTTGCCCTCAAACACCTTCTCGTACACATAGTTGGTAATGAGGAGATCAACCGGTGCCTGACTAAGAGAAAACTGCTCAAGCTTGTCGACAACACGCCTACATGAACGTTCATCGAGCCAGTCGTCTGCATCAACCACCTTAAAGTAGACACCGGTGGCATGTGCCAAGCCGGCATTAACCGCCTGACCATGCCCCCCGTTTTCTTGATGCACCGCCTTGATAATACTGGGGTGCCGCGCCGCCCATTCATCGATTTTTTCTGGCGTGTTATCTTTGGTGGAGCCGTCATTAACCAAGACTATCTCAATCTTATCGATGTGATGAACGCAGCCAGCAAGGATGGATTTGACGCAGTTATCCAAATAGTCTTCTACGTTGTAGCAAGGAACGGCAAAGGTGATAATCGGTAGTGCTGGCAGCTCGTTAGTTGGTTCAGTCATGAGCGCATATCCTATCTGCCAACTCAAGTGCTCTCTCTACGATTTGGTCCATATTGAAGTATCGATACTCGGCAAGACGCCCCAGCGCATAAAAATTTGGTATCTGCAAAAATAGCGAGAGGTAGCGCTCGTAGGCTTTTGTATTGACTGGATCCAAAATGGCATAGTACGGAACCTGGCCAGGCTTTTGCTCAAAGGCGCAGGGGTACTCTTCCATGATTGTGGTGACATCCAGCTCTTGGCCAGTAAGCCAAGTGAATTCAGTGATACGGGTATAGTCCTCGCTCACTGTATAGTTGACCGTGCCAACTGGCTGAAAGTGCTTTTGTTGCAAAGTGAGATACACAAAATCCAAGCTTCTGTAAGGAAGCATGCCGTAACAGGTCTCTGCCAAAAAATCCAAGGGCCCGGTATAGATCAAAGAGCAAGTGGCAGGCAGCTTCAGGGAGGCTTTCGAGTCAATTAATGCAAACTCCAGTAGCTCGCGCGCATCTGCCCCAAGGACTACCGTGATATTGTCGTGGTTAAGCATGTTATCAAACAGAGGCGTGTAGCCATGTAGCGGCATGCCTTGCCATGTGTCGGTAAAATAGCGATTATCTCTCCCGGTGTAGACAGGCACTCGCGCAGTAACGCTCTCATCGACTTCTTCGGGCCTCAGCCCCCATTGCTTAAGGGTGTAGTGCAAGAAAACATTTTCGTATACAAAGTCAGCCAGCTCTCCCAGCAAGGAGTTGCTGCTTTTTTGCAGCTCAATGATAGGAACCTTGGTGTTTTTGCCAAAACTCTCTTCAAGCTGCCTGATGAGCATTGCAGCCGTGGTGGGCACAAAGTGTTGCTCTATAGAATTAAAGTTAAAGGGCACAGGAGTGAGCTTGCCATGAATGTTGGCAAGCACCTCGTGTTGATAGCTGCGCCATTCAGTAAAGCGACTGAGGTATTCATAGGCACGTTTGGAGTTAGTGTGGAAGATATGTGGCCCGTAGGCGTGAATCAACACACCGGCCTCATCGTAGGTGTCAAAGGCATTACCTCCGACATGTGAGCGTTGCTCCACAACGAGCACCTTTTTATTGGCACGTTCTGCCAGTTCTCGCGCCACCACTGAGCCAGCAAATCCTGCACCCGCTACCAAGACATCTATCCCTGCTTCCAGAGCCTTCTTGGCTGATGATATACCGCTTGCGTAGTTCTGTGTGCCACATTTGTTCATGGACAAAGCTGCTCCTTTACAATTTGTGTAATATGGCATTCTATCACGAGACCGTGTTGCACACATGACTATGTTAACGCGGTGTTAGACAGTCAAAACGAGAAAGGTTACCAGTCAAGACCAATCAGTCTCTTTGGGCTGCACCTTGCAGTCCACTGCAAACGCTTCAATAGATTGCTATAGCCCAATGTGTTACTTCATGGTCTTGTCGTAAACCGAGATATCTTAGAGAAAGGGTCACCAATGAGTAGTTTTCTTGAACAAATCAGCATACGTGCTGCATCCAACAAACAGCATATTGTATTGCCAGAAGGCAGAGATCGTCGCACGATTGAGGCAGCAAGAGCAATCGCAGATGGTAATATTGCTGAAGTAACTGTGCTGGCGGTGCCAGAAGAAGCAGCAGCGATGGGCATAGACCTTACGGGCATTAAGCTGGTTGATCCAGCCAATAGCCCCTCTAATGAGCGCTATGCTGAGACGCTTTATGAGCTGCGCAAGGCAAAGGGGCTTACTTTGGAGGATGCACAGGCACTCGTAGAGCAGGAGCTTTATCACGGAGTGATGATGGTGCACCTGGACGAGGCTGATGGCATGGTAGCAGGTGCCGTACACTCTACCAGCGACGTATTACGTGCAAGTCTTCAAATTCTTAAAACCGCACCGGGCGTTGCTCTGGTGAGCGCCTTTTTCATCATAGTGGTGCCCAACTGTGAATTTGGTGAGCAAGGTACCTTTATCTTTGCTGATTCTGGCCTCGTACAGCATCCCAATGCACAGGAGCTTGCTGAGATTGCACTGAGCTCTGCGAGTTCTTTTGAGAGTCTCGTTCAAGCTACTCCGGTTGTCGCCATGCTTTCGCACTCCACCAAAGGAAGTGCCAAAAGCCCCAGTGTTGACAAGGTTGCTGAAGCCACTCAGTTAGCACTTGCTCAGGCACCTGACTTGGCCATTGATGGCGAACTCCAGCTTGACGCTGCCATCGTACCCAGTGTTGGAAAGTCCAAGTCTCCTGATTCTACGGTTGCCGGCAATGCCAACGTGTTAGTCTTTCCTGATCTTGACTCCGGCAACATAGCCTACAAACTTGCACAGCGTCTTGCCAAGGCTGAAGCTTACGGCCCCATAACTCAAGGCCTGGGTAAGCCGGTCAATGACCTCTCCAGAGGAGCGAGCGCAGCAGACATAGTAGGTGTAGCCGCCATAACTGCCGTGCAATCTCAGGCTCGAAAGGCCTGAGTCTCACACTTTGTATTAAAGCCTGAAGAAGCGATGCTCAGTCACCGCCTCCTCAGGCTTTTGTTCAGGGCAAGCATTGATTGCTCGCCTGACCTATAGTTGTTCCTTGGCTAGAAACTAGCTTCCCACCAAGGATTTTACATCCTGCGCAATCATCAGCTCTTCATTGGTCGGGATGACAAGTACCTTAACAGCAGATTCATCAGCCGAGATAGAGCGATCTCCTCCACGCTTGGCGTTGAGCTCTGCGTCAATAATTATTCCCTGCTCTTCGAGACCCTCAAGCATCATCTGGCGCATGTCAACCGCGTTTTCGCCCACACCTGCGGTAAATACTATGGCATCGACTGCACCCATGGCAAAGGTGTATGAGCCAATGAATCGCTTAGCGTAGTAGGCATACATATCAATAGCGAGCTGCGCTTTCTCATTTCCATCCTTGGCGGCTGTACCGACATCACGCAGATCATTGGACAGCTCAGAAACCCCGAGCAGCCCGCTCTCCTTGTTGAGCAACTTGTTGATGTCTTCAGCGCTCATACCTTGATAATCCTCTAGATAGAGCAAAATGGCGGGGTCTATGCTTCCGGTGCGGGTGCCCATCATCAAGCCATCAAGTGGGGTAAAGCCCATAGAGGTGTCAACGGACTTACCTTTGTTGATAGCAGCAATTGAGCAACCATTGCCCAGGTGGCAGGTGATAAGCCTGAGGTCTTCGACTGGCTTACCAAGAAACTCAGCGGCGCGCTGAGCTACGTAGCGATGACTGGTGCCATGAAAACCATAGCGACGTATCTTAAGATCCTCAAAATACTTCGTTGGCAAGGGGTACCGGTACGCTTTGGCAGGCATCGTTTGATGGAAAGACGTATCAAAAACAGCGACCTGAGGCGTGCCCTCCATTAACTCTACGCAGGCTCTAATGCCAGCAAGACCAGCGGGATTATGAAGGGGCGCCAAGCCAACACATTCCTCAATGCGCGCAATAACTTCATCGTCGATGACAACGGACTCAACAAAGTAATCTCCACCATGCACCACTCGGTGCCCGATAGCATTGATTTCTGAGAGATCTTGAATCACACCATGGTGAGGGTGTGTAAGCGCAGCCACCGCTGCTTTGATGGCCTCAAGGTGATTAAGCAATGAGAGCTGCTCTTCTTGTTCTACCTCGCCTGCTTCATAGACGTGCAGGGCTTCGGTGGTGCCTACACGATCGCAGACTCCTTTGGCCGAGACTTCTCCGGTCTGCATATTGAAGAGTTGATACTTTAGTGACGAGGATCCAGCATTGAGTACGAGTACGTTCATGGTAAACCTTTCTAGTAAAAGCACTTTCTAAATGAGAGCTCGTGGGGCAAGGTGTATACAGTAAACAAGGAGCCAGGCAACTTGATTAGTCAGCAGGTCCAACGAATATTGGAAGTTTAATGCCACCCAAAATGTGAACATGCAGGTGAAAGACCGTTTGTCGCCCGTCTTTACCTTTGTTGACAATGACGCGATAACCACTCTCTTCAACGCCCTTGATTTTGGCAACCTCCTTGACCTTGGAGAAGAGCTTACCAAGTAGTTCTGGGGGGATGTCATCAGAGATACTGCTGTAGTGCTGCTTAGGTATTATGAGAGTGTGCACCGGAGTTTGTGGATTTTGATCCTCAAAAGCCAAGATGTCCTCATCCTCATATACAACTGTCGCCGGGATGTCGCGTGCGACTATTTTGCAAAAGACACAGTCGGTCATATTTCCTCCCTACATTGTGGCGAAAGCAAGTATTCTACTCGGTCTCGGGCTCGAGCTCGCCCATCAATACCTCAATCTTCTGCTCAGCGGCTTCTAAGCGGCTCTTAAGGCTCTTCATGAGAGTTACTCCTCGTTCGTAGAGCTCAAGGCTGACCTCAAGCTCAAGTGTGCCCGACTCCAGCGAGCGCACTATCCCCTCCAGCTCGCCTTGCGCTTCCTTGAAGCTCAACTCGTCTACGGCAACGTACGTTGCATTGCTGTCTATGCTCATGCTAGCTCCTTTGTGATGTATTAATAACTCGGGCTTCTATGGTTCCATCAGAGAGCGTGATGCTAATCTGGTCGTTAGCACTCACTTGCTCTATAGTCTTTAGCAGGTTTCCCTTTTCGTCATACCCCAAGGCATAACCACGAGAGATAACGGCATGAGGAGAGAGGCTCTCAAGCCTTGCAGCGGCGGTAGTCAGGTCTACGCCAAAGATGTCAGTAAGACTCCTGCCCCGATGAGCCAGAGTGTGTTGCTTTTGCTCAAGCACATGCCTGCTCTCCCTCAAGATATAGCTCAATAAATCGTGTAAGCGCTGACTCGTCTTGCTCAGGACGCTTTCTGCTCGTGTGAGTCCGGTTGGAATAGCCCTTTCCAGCCTGAGCGCAGTTTGTTCAAGGTTGAGGACTTGTCGTGAAGTGATGTAGTTCTTCTGGTTAAAAACACTAGAACGCTCAAAGGCTCGTATGCTCTGTGCACCTAAGTGTAGGTGGCGACTCAAGCCTGTCTCTATCCTGGCTGCCAGAGAGCTCAGTTCGCGTTGCAAGTCTTGGATGTGCGGTGCGGCAGCCTCAGCAGCGGCAGTGGGAGTGGATGCTCTCAGGCTGGCTACCATGTCTGCAATTGATGTGTCTGGCTCGTGGCCAATGCCTGTGATGACCGGCTTAGTAAGCGATGCGATGGTTAAGGCAAGCTTCTCATCATTAAACGGCATGAGGTCTTCGTAGGATCCACCACCACGAACCAGGAGTACGACTTCGGCTGCTGACTGCTCGGCTGCCTTGAGTGCCCGGATGAGGCCTTCAGCAGCCTCCTTGCCTTCAACTCCTACTCCAAACAGCAAGACCCTGGCAAGCGGAAAACGCCTGCGTAAGGTGCGCAGCACGTCATGCACGGCCTTGCCTCGCGGTGAAGTTACAAGCGCAATTTCTTTTGGCATGGCAGGCAGAGAGAGCTTGCGTGCTTCATCCATCAGCCCTTGAGCCTTTAGCTTGGTTGCCAGTTGAGCCACTTGTGCGCGCAGCAGACCCTCTCCTGCCAAGCTCAATGAGCGAACATCAAACTGCATACGCCCCTTGGCACTGTAGAGGCTGAAGCGCCCATGCACTTCCACCTTCATTCCGCTCTTAAGCTGTACGCCCAGTTTGTCAAAGGCGCTTCGCCACATTAAACAGGGCAAGGCAGAGCGCTCATCAGCAAGGGTAAAGTAGACAGCCTTATAACGTGGATTGTCCGATAGATCCGACACTTCTCCAATTATAGATACGGTTATGCCTTCAAGCGCCCTTTTGGCCAGGTCCATAGCTGCAGTAACGCTCAGCAGTTCCTTGCTCTTTGCTGGGTCATTCAAATATGCGTACTCAAGCACCACTAAGCATCACTAGCGTCTAGCTGCGCTCAGCAGGTATAACAATTGCAGTATTGACGCCAGGGCAGCAGCTACATAGGTAAAAGCAGCCGAACGCAGCACTGCTTTGGCGCCACCGTACTCCTTTTGGTTGAGCCATCCACTTTGCTGTATAAAATCTCTTGCGCGCTTGGAGGCATCAAACTCTACAGGAAGAGTCACCAATTGAAATATCAGCACTGCAGCAAAGAGCGCAATGGCTACGTAGATCAACTCAAAGAGACTGAGGACAATACCAGCGATAAGCACAAACACCCAGAGGTTTGAAGCAATGCTTGCCACCGGCACTATGGCACCTCTGACCTTTGCTGGGACATAACCGCGAGCATGTTGCAGAGCATGACCGCTCTCATGGCAGGCAATGGCAATAGCCGACACGGTGCGCCCATGGTAAACATCACCAGAAAGAGCCACCGTATTGGTGCGAGGGTCAAAATGATCAGATAGCTCCCCGCCTACCTCTATGATGGTTACGTGATTGAGTCCACCGGTGTTCAGCATGGTACGTGCTGCGTCAGCGCCGCTCACTCCAAAGCCTATCTGATTCTTTTTCCATTTCTTATAGGCACGCTTAATCATCATTTGCGAGCCAAGACCAAGAAATAGAACTAGGAAAATCAATGCAAAATATAAAGAGCTCATCTCAATACCTTTTCTTGTTGGGTGTATTTCAGAAAATTATACCGCACCTAGGCTACAACAAAGCGGGCAGCGCCAGGCAAGTTCTTGGCATGAAAGGGTGTAGTGGCAGAGGGAACATCTCCATCGATTTGAATTTCCATCGGCGGATCAGACTCTACCTTTACCTGTGATGAAAAGCGCACCTCAAGCGCATCTGCTCTGGCAGGAAAATTGCCCATGGCATCAAGTACAGCAGAAAAGAGGGCAGGCAGCAGTTCCACAGCATGTTGTTTTTTGATGACCACCACTTCAAATAACCCGTCTTTGGCATCGTTTCCGTGGACAATGGAGAGGTCGGGATATATCTGCGCAAAGTTAACGATAAGAACGGCAATCCCTTCGATACTGAGCACCTCATTGTCCAAGGTGAGAGTAAAGCTCGCTACTTTGGGATTAGGCTCAGATATGGCAGCAGCAAAGTATGCCATAGGGCCAAAAAACTCCTTAAGACGTTCTGCTCGCCCCACAATAGTGGCATCGTAACCCGCCCCGGCAATGACTGCAAATCCCTTGGTATAGAGCTTTTTGGAGCAAATAAACTCCAGTTCGCCTAAGTCATATTTCTCGGTCTTGAGCGTACGTGCAATGCGCGCAAGGGCGCTGGGCTCTTCTGGTGTGCCCAGGTTGGTAGCAAGAAGGTTTGCTGAGCCAGCGGGAAATGGCAAAAGCGGAACCGCACTATTGCGCAGCTCGTAGGCCACAGCGCTTATGGTGGCGTCCCCTCCTGCAGCAACTACCAGATCGTAACCGGTAGCATCGTCCAGCATGTCTTCTATCATTGTGGTTCCGTCAGTAGAGCGTATGGTGAGTTCGTCACCGTCTTGAGCAAAAATGCGACAGAAGTCGTAAACAGCCCTTGTTTTAAGCCCCGATACCAAATTGTCTATGATGAGCACTTTCATAGGACTACTTTTCAGCCTAACTCTCTTCGGTTCAACTCTTTTTGCAGAGCGAGGGCAAACTGATCTGGACAAGAAGCGCTTCTGCCCCCACAGGGTATTCCCGACATGAGCGCAATAATCTCCTCGGCAGGGCGCCCCTCTACAAGCTTTGAAATTGCCTTGAGGTTACCGCTGCAACCCTTTTCAAAAGAAACACCCAAAACGCAGCCATCCGCATCAAGCGAAAAGTTTACGTGCGATGCGCAGACCCCAAAGAATTCTTTTCTGACCATAGTTCTGTGCTCTTTCTACTATTTTGGCGCCACATTGACAATGCACTTGTCGTAGAAACTAATCATATAGGATTGCCCCCTATTTCTCCACAAAGAATTAGCTCTTGAAATGCAGTAACCTAAGGTATGTAGGTATGAAGGCGCTCCATGATATCACCATAATTGATGGGCTTACCCATGTGATCATTCATGCCGGCAGCGATACATTCTTCTACGTCTTCTCTAAAGACATTTGCCGTCATTGCAATAATAGGCAGGGCTTGAGCCCATGAAGCGTCCAGTGAACGGATTTTCCTGGTTGCCTCAAGTCCGTCCATCTCGGGCATCTGAACATCCATGAATACTATGTCATAGCGTTGGGGATTGGCAATGAGTTTTTCCAGAGCTTCTCGGCCGTTGCCTGCGAGGTCAATTTCTATGCCAGTATGCTCGAGTAGACCTTTTACTATTTCTTGGTTGACTTCCATGTCTTCTACCAGAAGTATTGTATGGCCCGTAAAGTTAAGCTTGCACACGGCACTTTCTCCTGGTGTAAGCACGCTGGCATCTAATCCTCCCAGATCTCTCACGACTTTGAGATTAATTCTAAAAAAGAAGATAGAGCCTTTTTCGAGCTCGCTCTCTGCCCAGATTTCTCCTCCCATTGCCACGATGATATTCTTAGAAATAGCCAAGCCAAGGCCAGTGCCCCCAAATCTACGAGAGGTGCCGCTTTCGGCCTGCTCAAAGGATTGAAACAGTCGAGCCATCTGCTCTGCGCTAATGCCTATACCCTCATCTTTGACCGAAAACAAAATCGATGCACTGCTGTCCATCTCTTGCTCAAGACAGACCTCCAAGACAATGCTTCCTCCAGCATGCGAGAACTTAATTGCATTTGCGAGCAAATTGGTGATGACCTGCGCCAGTCTGTGGTCATCACCATCAAAATACACAGGAAGCTTGGGGTCTACTATGACCGTGAGCTTAAGATCACGCTCCTTTGCCCTAAAGCTAACGACATCAATGACGTTTTCGACCACTTCAGACAGGCAAAAGGTCTCTGGCGACAACTCCAGCTTTCCAGCCTCTATCTTGCTTATGTCCAAAATGTCATTGATGATGCCAAGGAGGTGCTTGGAAGCATTCGATATCCTCTCAAAGGCGTAGTTCTTGCGCTCTAATGAATCTGCAGCAAGCCCAATTGAAGTCATGCCGATTATGGCATTCATAGGCGTGCGAATCTCATGACTCATATTGGAAAGAAAAGCACCCTTAGCCTTTGATGCCAGGACCGACTGCTCCAAGGCCTCGTTGCGCTCATCATCCATCTCGGATCTGATAACGGCCGAAGCAAGCATAAGCGAACACGAGCGCAATAAGTCGACTGTGTCCTGCTCAAACAAGTGCTGCTCGTAGGTTCTGTCATAACTGGCAAATCCCCAAAACTCTTCCTTGTAAAAGATAGGAATCGCGAGAACTGTCTTGATGCCCACTCTTCCCAGAAGCCTTGCTTCACCCTCTGGCAACTCGCTTACGAGACAGTTGATTACTTCGTTGCGTAAGAAGAGTTGTTTCCATCGTTGCAAGTGATGGGAGTAAGAGAGAATTTGATTCCCACCCAATCTTTCAGTGTAATCCAGTTCTGGGGCGCTCCATCCAAAACTGCGGTAGTAGAGCTCTCCCCGGGAATCCTTGACATTGACCCATAGGTACATACGTGCAATGCCCAAAGTCTCTCCAATATGACGCATCGCCTGCTCTATTGAAAGCTCAAACTTTTCATACTCGGCACAAAGCAGTAGCTGAGCGGCATAATTATTGGCAAATAACAGTTTGTCGCGCTCTGCCACCTCAGCATAAGTGTCTTGAAGGTGGATGTTCATGCGCTTGGCTGTAGCGTACTCGTCTTCATAAAGCTTGTTCTTGAAAACCAAGATGATGCCTATGCTCAAGCCAGCTACAAGAATGCTGATGATGTTATCGATGGATAAGTACTCGGGCGGCAAGGGAATAACCAGGTATGGCATGAGGTAGCCTACCGCATACACTGTCACCACCACGGCGAGATGTACAAAGAGTATGAGCGGTAGCCATTTGCCACGCACCAACAAGAAAATGATTACCATAGAGAGCACAAAAAAGGCTCCTATACCTGACGCAGCGCCACCGATAAAGAAAAAGAGGATGGGCCAAGCTATGTCTGCAGTGATTATTAGGGCAGTCCAGGCCAGGTGACTACTATGCCTGGGGTGATTGGCTAAGAGAAAAACCAGGCAGATGCCTACGAGAACCGAAGCATTCACTATGATTACCAGGAGGCTAAACCCAAAGACAGCTCTCAAGATAAGAAATGCCAAGGCGGCAGCCGTGCTCACCAGAAGAACCAGGTTGATTATGCGCACGCGTAACGCTAGCTCAGGAGAAAAGAGATGTGTGTGAAAGAAAGTTTTTAAAGCGTTCATAAGAACCAGCTCTTGATTATCACTAGATATTTGCCTCGCTCATCATTTGAAATTCGCTTTATTCTTTTATTTGCACTGCTCACTATTCTCTGTGCGCTCATAAGCGAACAGAAGTTTATTGTACCCCAGTTTCGCATTGAGTGTGTGCTCACTCTGTTGACGTCAACCTGGTTTAAGCTCTTGGGCGCTGGCTCCAGAGTCTATCGCTAGCATTACCTCAGGAAGACAGTGGATTACATCAAGTGCCGTGACGCTACGACGCCCCAGCTTCTGCTCTGCCCTTACTCCGGCAAGGCTATGTACATGCACCCCAAGCCGAGCAGCCTCTAGAGCTTTCAGTCCTTGAGCAATCAGTCCACTGATGACACCAGCCAATACATCACCAGTGCCAGCTCGTGCGAGCGCAGCAGTGCCCTCATTGCTCTCGTATATATCGTTTTGTAAGGCTATGGTGGTAGTTGGTCCTTTTGCAACAATAATCGCATTAAGCTTGTTTGACAGGCTTAGTGCTGCCTCCGCCTCAGATACCTCAAGTTTTATTGCGTTTTGAGCGCCTTCTCTACTGAGGTTTACTTCTTGTATGAAAGCAGCGTACAGGCGTTCCAGCTCGCCCCTGTGTGGGGTGAGCACCAAGGGACTTAGGTACTGAGCATCTCTACTCAAGTTGCTTATGACCTGTTGCCAACGCATTGATAAGAGCGCCGGACAGGCTGCAAGTATGTTTAAAGCATCTGCGTCTAAAAGCAAAGGAATCTGTTCTCGTGAGGCGTAAAGCAAAAGCTCTTTGATAAAGCTTGCGGTATGTGCATTAGCCATGAGCCCAGGGCCAGAGCAAAGAGCATTGGTTGGTCGTTGCATGGAGAGAATTGGCTGTAGCGCGCTCTTAGAAAAGCACCCAAGCTCACGTTCTTCTGGAGCCTCGATTACCGGTGAGCACAGTAAGTGGTGCCGTGCAGCTGGTGCCACACTCAAAGGAGTGGCAAGGCTTACATAGCCTGCCCCAGTTGCCTCTGCAGCCAAAGTGGTTAAGACTCCAGCACCTGAGTAACGCTTGGAGCCAGCAAGCACCAGTAAGCTACCGCGTGTGTACTTGTTGGCGTCGGCCGAAATGGGAGGAAGTGTAGGCATTTTATTCATGCGCCTATTGTAAGCTTTATAGGCAGGAGCGCAAGCTGTAGTCTTGTATACTGGTTGTGTAAAGCTAAGCAGGGGTTACGCTGCTAAAAGGAGTCAGATATGAATATTGTCGGCATTATTATTGGTGCATGCACCTTTTTAATTATTGGCCTGTGTCACCCCCTGGTTATTAAGGGCGAATACTACTTCGGAACCAGAATCTGGCCCCTCTTCTTGATTGCTGGACTTGTCTGTATTATCAGTGCACTCTTTATACAACAAATCCTCATTTCGGCTCTTTTGGCAGTTGCAGGTTTTTCTCTTCTCTGGAGCATCCATGAGCTATTCGAACAAAAGAAACGCGTGGAAAAAGGTTGGTTTCCCGCCAACCCAAACAAAAATTCCCCAAAGAAATAAGCCCTCGTATCCCGCAGAGGCTCGATTGCATTTTGAAAGTCGAGATGCCGCCTAGATGAAGCCGGTATAAGAGAGAGGGTTCATCTAAGCGAGCAAATCGGCTTGAAAAGTGTAATCGGGCCGATAGGAGTGTATACCT